>Ga0209980_10000074_pt1 | contig 47122 bp, 49 predicted proteins | sample CR02metaG_FD_183611 | JGI IMG/M metagenome (GOLD analysis project Ga0209980, IMG submission 183611) | Deep subsurface microbial communities from Mariana Trench to uncover new lineages of life (NeLLi) - CR02 metaG (SPAdes) (version 2) | ecosystem: Environmental > Aquatic > Marine > Ocean trench...
CACTGCTTGACGGTGCGGATCTCACCGTTCACATCGGCGCAGGGGACGGTGGCCGCCATGCGTTTGAGCCAATCTGGAAGACCGCGTTTCGCCGCAAAGGGCCGCGGTAGGATGTCGGTCAGCTCAGGAGGACAACGGAAGTGTACTTTCATGGACTCAACGGGCACTCACTGTGTCCAATGGTAACGCAAGTCGCAGGCAGCCGCTTTCGGGGGCCACGGCACGGGCGTAGACTGTGGCCCACTCCGATGGAGCAAGCAACGGAAATGATCCCATCGTATTGCACCCGCGTGGCTGCAGGCATTCTGCTGGTGGCGCTGGCGTGGCTGGCGGTGCCGACCGCGTCCGCCGCCCTGGTCAGCTACGCCAAGGTGCGCGCGGACGCCACCCTCATGGTGGGTTCGCGGCTGGTGCGCCTGTACGGGATTCACATCCCCCCGGCGGGACGTACCTGCCGCCCCAACCTGCGGCCGGTGAAATGCGGCTCCAACGCGGCGCTTGCCCTGGACTTCAAGATCCGCGGCTTCGTTCACTGCCAGCAGGTGCAGAAGTACCGGGACGGCAGCATAACGGCGCTGTGCCGGAACAAGGGAGTGGACTTGAGCGCCTATCTCATCGAACGCGGTTGGGCCGTGGCCCTGCCCGGCGGCCCCTTCTCGTACCAGGTGCTGGAGCGCATCGCGCGGGCGAGAAGCATGGGCGTGTGGGGAATGCACGGGATTGCCGTTGCCTCCGCATCCCGGTCGCGCTGATTACCGGTGAATATTCCTCCTTACCCGTCTGGAGAGCATGCATGAAATATCTGCATTCGATGGTTCGCGTCAGTAACCTCGATGAAACCCTGGATTTCTTCTGTAACAAGCTCGGCCTGTTCGAAGTCAGCCGCTACGACAGCGAGAAGGGCCGCTTCACCAACGTCTTTCTGGCGGCCACCGGCGACGAGAAGACCGCAAAGTCGGTCAAGGCGCCGATGGTGGAGCTGACCTACAACTGGGACCCGGAGGAATACACGGGTGGGCGCAACTTCGGTCACCTGGCTTTTGCCGTCGACAACATCTACGAGATCTGCCAGCGACTCATGGATCAGGGCGTCACCATCAACCGGCCGCCCCGGGACGGCCGCATGGCGTTCATACGCACTCCGGACAATATTTCCGTGGAGCTGCTGCAGGCCAACGGAGAGTCCCTGCCGGTGGAGGAGCCCTGGGCTTCCATGCCGAACACCGGGGAGTGGTAAGCGGCGCCGTTGCCGCGAGAGAGCCATGACCCCGGCGGTGCTAGCCGCCCGACGGGCGGGCGTCGTCTGCCAGGTGCTGGAGTATCGGCACGACCCGGCCGCTCAGTCCTTCGGCCTGGAAGCGGCCGAGGCACTGGGGGTCGATTCATCCATGGTGTTCAAGACCCTGGTCGCCAGTCTCGCCTCGGGGGAGCTGGCGGTGGCGGTAATCCCCGTCGCCACCCGGCTGGATCTCAAAGCCCTGGCCAACGCCACCGGCGCCAAGAAAGCCGTCATGGCGAACAGGCAAGCAGCGGAGCGCGCCACCGGTTATGTCATCGGCGGCATCAGCCCTCTGGGGCAGCGCCGGCGGCTGACGACGGTGGTCGATGAGTCAGCACTCACTCACGAGCAGATAGTCGTGAGTGGGGGACGGCGTGGTCTGGAGATCGCCCTGGCCCCCCGCGACCTGGTGAACTTGACCCACGCAACCCTGAATCCCATCAGCCGCTGACGGAGGCCGGAAATTCAGTTAACCATGTGGTTGATTTTCCGGCTGCGTCACCCTATATTTCACCAAATGGTTAACTATCAAATGCCCGATTTGGACGGAATCTTCCACGCCCTCGCCGATCCCACCCGGCGCGCCATTATCGGCGCGCTGGCCCGGGGACCGAAAACGGTGAGCGAACTTTCCCGGCCCTTCGACATCAGCTTGCCGGCGGTCTCCAAGCACCTGAAGGTGCTCGAGCGGGCCCGGCTGGTGACCAGGCAGGTGCGTGGCCGGGAGCACCATTGCCGCTTGAATCCGCAACCCCTGGCCCCGGCCCATGACTGGCTGAGCTTCTACGCGGGCTTCTGGCAGGAACGTCTGGACGCTCTCGACGCGTTGCTGAACGAAGAAGATCAGAACAGCGACGAAGCTTGAACGACGACCAACCCGACCAAGGAGGAATACACGATGAACGCAGTCGCCGAAAGACTGGTGGTCAAACGCACATTCAAGGCTCCCGTGGAGCGCGTCTACGCTGCCTGGACCGATGCCGAGCAGATGAAACGCTGGTTCGCTCCCGGAACAATGACCGTACCCAGCGCCGAGGTGGACGTGCGCGAAGGCGGCCGCTACCGGGTGCAGATGTCCGAGGGTGGAAATGACTGCGAGTTCCACACCACCGGGGGCGTGTACCGGGAAGTGATCCCTAATGAACGTCTGGTGTTCACATGGCAATGGGAGGGCTCGGAGCTGGAAACGGTGGTAACCCTGGAATTCAAGTCCCTGTCGGCCAATGAGACGGAGCTCACGCTCATCCACGAGGGCTTCGACAGCGAAGAGACCCGTGACAAGCACGGACAGGGTTGGGATGGCTGCTTGCAAAATCTCGCCGGTTTTCTGGAATGACGGAGTTCCCAACAGGATCAACGGGAACTGCCCGGCAGCGCGCGGATCTTGGTCGATTTCCCTCGGGAGACGGCGACAGCCCGGGAGGGAGAGCGTTTATCAGGACGCCGGCAGTCGGCTGCGCGCGAGCCGCGCCCCTTCCACCATGGCTGCAAGCTTGCGCCGGGAAACGTCGATTTCGAGCGGCACCAGTCCGCAGTCCGGCGCTGCCTGAATTTTCTCCGGCGGGTGATGGGCGGCGGCAGCGAGTAGCCGTCGAGCTACGTGCTCGGCGCTCTCAACATTATCGAGACTGAGTGCGCCATTGTCGATACAGCCGTAGAGAATGGTCTTGGATGGGCAGAGCTCCAGCAACTTCGGCTCTAAACCGGACGCCTCGAATTCCAACGCCAGCTGGTCGACACGAGAACGCTCGAGTTCAGCGAGAATCACAGGGTAGCTATCAACAATGGGGCGTGGCACGCCGGGCATCGGGTAGCTGTAGCAAACGTGCACGCAGGTGGACGCGTCGAGGTCACGTACACAAGCGTCCAGTGCGTCGATGCCCCACTCGGCAACTTTATCCGGATACCGGCTGAAGACCGGCTCGTCGAATTGAATCACCGCCGGCCCTAAAGCATCGAGCGCCTTCGCCTCTTCGTTCAGTGCGTCGGCGACGGCGAACGCGAAGGTCCGTTCATCTCCATAGAATTCGTCCACCGTCGAGTCGACCACTGTCATAGGACCCGGCAGTGTCACCTTCACCGGGTGACTGGATTGAGCAACGAGAAACCGCAGATCGTCTACCAGGATAGGATCACGGCGACGAACCTCGCCGACACAGCGCCCCACTTCAGCCAGCCGGCGCCGGTTTCGCGTCCACTTTTTTGCCAACACATCGTAATCGAAACCGTCGAGCCTCGATGTCACGTAGGTGACATACGATGTGCGCCGTTGTTCACCGTCACTGATGATATCGATGCCTGTGGCGATTTGATCGTGGATCGCCACCCGCACCGCGTCATCCTGCGCGCGGTGGAGCAACTCGCCTTCAAACATCCACGACGCGCCTTTGCCATGGACCTGCTTGCCCGCGGCATTGAGCGGCAACTTTTCTTGTAGCCACGCGGGCTTAGGCAGACTTCCAACTACGGTGGTCTTGAAAGGAACCGAATCATCCGTGGGCATTGCGACGTAGCCTCTCGACGAATCCTGTCATGTGAGGATATTATCACTAATCGTCGTGCAATCGGCGAAGCCATCGAGCCCAAGAGAGTCTACCAAAGTAGGGGCGACACTAATGAGTCCTACAACGATACGATCAACGCGTTTTTCACTCCGACACCGTACACGATAACACGCAACTACGATTGCGTGAGATGGAAACATGGGATTGAAGACAACAACCATCGGCAGCTATCCAAAACCGGATTATCTACGCATACCCGAGTTCGTCCCGAAGCATCAGGACCCCACCCGCCGTTACAGCGAGTACCTGGCATCGATCACCGACGATGACCGCGAGCGTCTGGAACGCGCCACCCACGAGAACATCCAGCATCAGGTTGCCGCGGGAATCGACATCCCGACGGATGGAGAGACACCCAGATCCCACTACGTCCACTATCATCTTCGCCACCTGGGCGGCATCGACTTCGTCAACCTGAGCGAGAAAGTGACCCGGGGCGGAGCGTGGCGGGCCAGGTTTCCCACCGTCACCGGACCCATCGAAGTGGCAGAGCCGTTTCTCGCTGCCGATTGGCGGCGTGCCCAGTCCGCCACGGAGCAATCCGTGAAGATGACCATGCCCGGGCCGATGACCATCATCGATTCCACCGTGGATGCGCACTATGGAGACGATCGTGCCCTGGCGGAAGCGCTGGCCGACGCACTGAATCACGAGGTGCGCTCCCTGGCCGCGGCGGGATGCCGACACATTCAGATCGACGAGCCGGTCTTCGCGAGACAGGCCGAGCGCGCCTGCGACTGGGGAGTGGGGATGCTGGAGCGCGTCTTCGATCGCGCACCCGACGAGGTGCAACGCGTGGTACACATCTGCTGCGGCTACCCTTCGGCGCTGGACCTGGATGACTTCCCGAAAGCGCCCAGGGAAGCCTACTTTCGCCTGGCCCCGCTACTCGATGAGGTGGCGATCCACGCAGTCTCAATCGAGGATGCCCATCGCTACAACGACCTGACGCTGTTGGACCTTTTCCGGCAAAAGACGGTCATCCTCGGCGCCGTGCAGATCGCCTGCACACGCATCGAGAGCGAGGAGGAAATCAGGGACCGGCTGGTGGACGCCCTCCATCACATCGATGCCCAGCGGCTCATGGTGGGGCCGGACTGCGGGCTTGCCATGTTGCCCCGGGAGCTGGTGTTCAAGAAGCTCGGTAACCTTTGTAAAGCGGCGGCGGCGGTAGGGTAGACGGCCCATCCGGTGACATCATGTGGATTTCTTCTGATCCCAACACCTGATACTTTTGCCTCTGTGGAATCGACCCGGAGGCGACGTGACCGTGTCCACCATCCCCGGATTCAGCATCTCGACGCCTAAGATAGGCCGCCCCCGGCAAACCGAGACGGGGTTCAAAGCCGACGGCACGCCGGACGATAACGACCGCGTCGAGATCGGGCCGCCGGAGCGCGCCTTCGACGAGTGGTCCGATCTGGGCCTCACACCACCCAACCTCGAACACATGCGTGAGGAGCATCTGCAACGGATCTGCCGACAACTTCAAAGCCGGGACTACGGCGGAATTCTGCTGTTCGATCCCCTCAATATCCGCTACGCCACCGACTGTTCCAACATGCAATTGTGGGTCACGCACAATCCCGCGCGGGCCGTTTTCGTCAGCGCGGACGGCTACATCATCCTGTGGGACTTCTACCGTTGCGAGCATTTGTCCGCACATCTTCCTCTCATCTCCGAGGTCCGCGATGGAGCGGGCTTTTTCTATTTCCTGTCCGGCGATGCCGAGGAGCAGCACGCAAAGCGTTTCGCCAAGCAAGTCGACGACGCCTTGCGCCGGCATGGCGGTGGCAACCGCCGACTCGCCATCGACAAGATGGAGATCTCGGGCATCGAGGCGATCCAGCGACTGGGCATCGCGATCAAGAGCGGACAGCAGCTAATGGAGCATGCGCGTCTGGTAAAAAGCGAGAATGATATCCGTGCCATGCGTTGTGCCCTCGCCACCTGCGAAATCGCCGTGGCGGCCATGCACCAGGCGTTGAAGCCCGATGTCACGGAGATCGAACTCTGGTCGGTGCTGCATGCAGAAAACATCAAACGCGGCGGCGAGTGGATTGAAACCCGCATCCTGAGTTCCGGCCCACGCACCAACCCGTGGATGCAGGAAGCGGGACCGCGCAAGATCCGCGCCGGCGAGCTGGTGGCCTTCGACACCGATCTCATCGGTCCTTACGGCTACTGTGCCGACATTTCCCGTACCTGGTACTGCGGAGAAGACAGGCCGAGCGACGAACAACGCCTTCTGTATCATATTGCCCACGAGCACATCCAGAGCAACATCGACATGCTGGCACCAGGTGTGGCGTTTCGCGAGATGTCCGAGAACGGCCATCGATTGCCGGAGAAGTACCGCCCGCAACGTTACGGTGTATTGATGCACGGCGTCGGCCTGTGCGACGAATTCCCAGCCATCTACTACCCCGAGGATTTCGTGGCGGGTGCTTTCGACTACGTCTTCGAGCCGGGGATGACCATGTGTGTCGAGGCATATATCGGTGAGCGGGGCGGAAATGAAGGTGTGAAACTCGAAGAACAGGTTCTGATCACCGAAAAGGGTGTGGAGATCCTCAGCCGATGTCCGTTCGACGAGCGGCTCATGTCCTAGGTCACAAATCAACAGGAGAGTCATCCGTGGCAAGCACAGGAAAAGACGCCGGCCTCGAGCTCCATGTGTGCGATAACGCCGTTCGCTCCGAGTCTGTATTGGACGGCGTGGATTGCTCCCTTGCCGAGGCTCGGGGAATCGGAAACGAAGCCTATACGGACAATGCCTTTCTTGCACTCGAGCGCCGACGGTTGCTGTCACCGACTTGGACCTGCATCGGAATTGGCAGCGATCTGCCCGAACCCGGCGACGTGAAGCCCGTGGATCTGGTCGGCTTACCACTGCTCATGGTTCGCGCAGAGAACGGCGAGCTGCGCGTGTTCCACAACGTATGCAGTCACCGGGGCGTGCGATTGGTGGAGGAAAGCGGGCAGGTCAAACGCGTCATCGTCTGCCCCTATCACTCCTGGTCATACAATTTAGACGGCACGCTCTTTTCTACCCCGCACATCGGTGGGCAGGGAAAACACAGCTGCGAAGGTTTTGACAAGTCCCGGCACCCCTTGCGTCGGGTGCGCTCGGCGACCTGGTTCGACCTGGTCTTTGTCAACCTATCGGGAGATGCACCACCGTTCGAGGAGCATATCGCACCGATCGCTGAACGGTGGAAGCACTACGACCCGTCCCGTTTTCACCATGGAGGAAGCGACTCGCACTGGACACTGGAGCTCAACTGCAATTGGAAACTCGTGGTGGAGAACCACAACGATGCCTACCATCTGCCCTGGGTACATCCCGGGTTGAATAGCTATTCCAAGTTCGAAGATCACTACGAAATCGTGGGCGACGATTTCTATGCCGGCCAAGGCAGCAACGCTTATCAGCCGAAACGGCCGGAGAACGCCGCGCAACTGCCTCGCTTGTCCGATGTCCCTGATGAGTGGCAGGAACGATCGGAGTATATCGCGATTTTTCCAAACGCCATCATCGGCATACATGTCGATCATTACTGGTCGGTGTGGCTCGAACCGGTTTCCTGCGATCGCACGGTCGAGCGTATGAATCTCTATTTTGTCGGTGAGCGACGGCTCGGGGATGAGTATGACAGTGTTCGAAGAACGGTAACGGCGGAGTGGCTGCAGATTTGGAGCGAAGACCGGAATATCGTCGAGCGGATGCAGCGCGGACGGAGTTCTCCGGCATTCCGGGGTGGCGTCTTCTCTCCTGCCCTGGACGCAGCCACCCACCAGCTGCATCGCTGGTATGCGCGACGCATGCAGGACACCGGGATCAGAGCCGGCTAACCGATGCCGCTAACGCCAGCGACCGCCACCGATACTGATATACCCGTGGTTCCCCACCGGAACTCCGACGCTCATTCCCACACCGACGCTGCCGGAACACCCGGTCAGAATCAGGCAGGCCAGCAAAGGTACCGGGAACAATAAGCTTTTAAACAGCCTGCGCATAATCATTTCCTTTCCGTTCAGAGCGGCCATTTCTGCAATGCGAGTACGGCCCCCGATGGATCGGCGATCAGGGCCAGCGTGCCTTCGCGGACGTCGGGTGAGGGCGCGACCAACACTTTGCCTCCCAGTGACTCGACACGAGCGGCGGCTATCGTTAGGTCGGTAACCGCAAAGTAGGTGAGCCATTCCGGTTGCCATTTCTCCATGGGATTTTGCATGATTCCGGCACGGACCAGACCGTCGCTCAGCAACATGACGTGCTCTCCGCCCCTGCGCTTCATGGTGTCGACCTGGTACCCGATCAGCTTCCGGCAAAAGGAAGCGGCGGCGTCGACGTTGCTGGCCAGCAATTCCGTCCAGACGGCCCGTCCCGGCCTTCCAGCGGTGGTCCCATCGTCCGGATCGCCGATGCGGCTTCGTGCAAGACCGACGACGGCACCCTATCGGTCGATGATCGCAGCCACCCGGCCCAGGGGCACGTCGCGTGCCGGTGCGGCAACACGACCACCCGCGGCGGTGCTGCGGGCAACCGCTGCGTCTACGTCGTCCACGGACACGAATGGCAACCAGCGCGAAATATTCGAACCGTCCGCGGGTGTTGCCATAGGAACCATCCCGGCGACGTAAACACCCCCGGACTTCGCCAGTGTGTAGTCATTGCCCCGCGCTCCGCTCGACTGTTCGTAAGTCCAACCAAAAAGACCCGAGTAGAAGCGCTTGACGGCTTCCATGTCCTCGGTGATCAAGTCGTGCCAGACGAACTTGCCTATCAGCGGTTTCTCGGAAAAGGACATCCCCGACAAGTCCGGCGTGCCGGTCGTCGTGCACGCGGCCAGGCCTCCGAGCAACAGCCATACGCTTATGACCCGTGGTAGTTTCATCAGTGATTTTCTAACACCGTTAACTGATTCTTTGGTAGCAGCAGACTGACTGCGCTGTCTGTCGCAAATACCCGTGCTCCATGCTGATGCCGGTCATCTACCAGCACGGTTTCGGCACCGATAGCAACACCATAGCGGGTGGTGCCCGACCGGGAAGGTGCGCTCATGCCCACAGGGTGCCTTCCACGGCCGACAGTGCCAGAGGCGCTGCCAACAGTGACAAGGCCAATGCCAGAGGCGCGATCCGGCCGATACCCGCTTTATGGTTGTTCATGTAAATCCTCCTGATGGATTCCCCACGGCATGAACTTATTGATTATTTGACGGTCTTGAGCGGCACGGGTTGCGCGCTCGAGCTGCGATGTTACCCTGCGGGACGGATGAAATGCGAGTGAGGGGAACGATGCCGGTTATCGCCATGTCCGAGCTCGATCTACGCGACCAACGCGTGCTCATGCGCCTGGATTTGAACGTACCGCTGGCGGACGGCGAGGTAACGGACGACACCCGCATCCGGGCGAGCCTGCCCGGCATCCGCCGGGCCCTGGATGGCGGCGCCCGGCTCATGCTGATGTCGCACCTGGGCAGGCCCATCGAAGGCGTTCACGATAAAACCATTTCACTGGCGCCGGTGGCCCACAGGCTGAGCGCGCTGCTCGGCCGCGATGTGCCACTTCTGGACTGGGATCGCGCCGCCGAGGCCGGCAACAGCGATATCGTCCTGTTCGAGAACGTGCGTTTCACCGCCGGCGAAAAGGAAAACGATGACACCCTGGCCCGCAAGATGGCGGCGCTTTGCGACGTCTTCGTCATGGATGCCTTCGGCACCGCCCACCGTGCCCAGGCCTCTACGCACGGAGTCGCCCGCTTCGCGCCCGTTGCCTGCGCCGGGCCCCTCCTCATGGCCGAGCTCGATGCCCTCGGAGCGGCGCTGCGCAATCCCACCCGGCCGTTGCTTGCCATCGTCGGCGGCTCCAAGGTCTCGAGCAAGCTGACGGTGCTGGAGTCGCTGCTGACGCGGGTGGACCAACTCATCGTCGGCGGCGGCATCGCCAACACCTTTCTCAAGGCCAAGGGCTACGAGGTGGGGCGCTCCCTGTGCGAAGACTTGCTGGTGGACACGGCCCGCGCCCTCATGGACGCCACGGCAACGTCCGGCGCCGCCATTCCACTTCCAGAGGACGTGGTGGTGAGCGACGCTCTCAGCGCCGACGCCGAGGCACGCCTGATCAGGGTGGACGAGGTGGGCGCGCAAGACATGATTCTGGACATCGGCCCGGAATCGGCGGACACCCTGGCCGCCTCGATCGCGTCCGCCGGCACCATCGTCTGGAACGGGCCCGTGGGTGTGTTCGAGTTCGATCAATTCGGCGGGGGCACGCGGCGCATCGCCGAAGCCATCGCCGCGTCCAGCGCCTTCTCCATCGCCGGCGGCGGCGACACCCTGGCGGCCATCGCCAAGTACGGAGTTGCCGACGGCATATCCTACATATCCACGGGCGGTGGCGCGTTTCTCGCGTTTCTGGAAGGTAAGAAGCTGCCGGCCGTGGCGATACTGGAGGAGCGTGCCGCCGGCTGATCGCGAACCGGCCCCGCACCGAGGACAGAACGATGAACCAAAAGGTCGATGCGATCATCATCGGTGCGGGCGTGATCGGCGCCGCCACCGCCTACGAGCTCAGCAAGAAAGGCTATTCCACCCTCAGCGTCGATAAGCTGCCGGCGGCAGGCTACGGCCCCACCAGTAATTCCTGCGCCATCATCCGCGTGCACTACTCGACCCTGGAAGGTGCGGTGTTCGCCTACGAGGGTTACTTCTACTGGAAGAACTGGCAAGACTATCTCGGCGCCCGGGACGAGAGCGGCGCGGCCGTTTTTCACGAGACCGGTTGCATGGTCATGAAGACCGAGGTGAACGGGTCTTTGCGGAGAATCCGCGAGATCGCCGACCGGTTCGCGATCCCGTATGAGGAGTGGGGACCGGACGAGGTCCTCGAGCGTCTGCCCATATACGACATGCAGCGTTTCGCCCCTCCGAAGTTGCCCGCCGATGAGGGCTTCTGCGAACCGACGGGCGGCACCGTCGAGGGAGCGGTGTTCTTCCCCACCGCCGGCTACATCAGCGATCCGCAGCTCGCCACCCACAACCTGCAGCGAGCGGCCGAAGCAAAAGGCGCGCAATTTCTGTTCAACAAAGCCGTGGTCGAAATCCCGCGCACCAATGGCCGCGTCACCGGCGTCGTTCTGGACGACGGCACGCGTATCGAAGCAGGCATCGTCGTTAACGTGGCTGGACCGCATTCGGAACCCATCAATCGGATGGCGGGCGCTGTCGGGGATATGAATATCCACACCCGCGCATTGCGCCAGGAAGTTACCCATGTGCCATCGCCGGAGGGCTTCCAATTCGAAGGGGCCGGCTTCGTAGTCTCCGACAGCGACGTCGGTGTGTATTGCCGGCCCGAGACCGGCAACCACATTCTGATCGGAAGCGAGGATCCGGAGTGCGACGTGCGCGAGTGGGTCGACCCGGACGACTACAACCGCGACTTCACCGAGCAGTGGACGACCCAGGCCTATCGCTTAGCCCAGCGCATCCCCAGCCTTGGCATTCCGAGCCGCATGAAGGGCTGCGTCGATCTGTACGACGTCAGCGACGACTGGATCCCCATCTACGACAAATCCTCGCTGGGCGGCTTCTACATGGCCATCGGCACCAGCGGTAACCAGTTCAAGAACGCGCCGGTGGCGGGCGCCATGATGGCGGCGCTCATCGACTACTGCGAAGGTGGCGGAGATCACGATCGGAACCCGCTACAGTTCCCTCTCCGTTACGTGGAGGCCAGCATCGACGTGGGATTCTATTCGCGCTTGAGGCAGATTAATCCGAACAGCAGTTTTTCGGTGATCGGCTAGCCCGGGCGTCGGTCAGTACCTCAGGTCCGCCCGGAAGCGTAGAATCGCAGCCCAAAGGGCAGGCAGTCAGCAATGAGCCGAAAAGACCAGCGGCGCCTGCACCAGGCGCGGCGAAAACGTCAGGATGGATCGCGTAAAGGCAACGGGTCCGGGTCGCAAGCGGCGGACATCGATGCCGCTCTCGGTCAGGTCACGGCCCTCCTGCAGAGCGGCCACCCGAGTGGTGCCCGCGAACTCTGCCAGGCGCTTCTGGCAGAACATCCGAAAGATCCACGAGCGCTGAACTTGGGCGCTATCGCATGTTTTCAAACCGATGATGCCGACACCGCGACGGCATTGCTGGAAGCGGCGATTAAACTGCAGCCAGATTTCGTGGATGCCCACAACAATCTCGGCAACGTCCTCAAGGCCCGGGGGGATTTCATCCGGGCCGAGACCGCCTACCGGCACGCCATCGAGTTCGCACCCGCCTACTTCGATGCCCTCTTCAACCTGGGTATCGTGCTCGAAGCCATGGGTAGACCGGGCGAAGCACGGGACACCTATGCAAAGGCGCTGGACATTCAACCGGATTTTCTACCGGCGTATCTCAATACCGGCAATGCGCTCAAGGCCCTCGGAAAATTCGACGAGGCGCTGGACTATTACCGGTGGGTGCTGGAGGTGGAGCCACGCAATGTGGATGCTCTCAACAATATGGGCGCCGTGTCCTACGAGCTGACCCAATTCGACGACGCCGAGTCCACTTACCGAAAAGCTCTGGAGGTCGATGCCGAGCATGCGGACACGCTCTACAACCTCGGCGTGCTTCTGCAAGAGACGGAGCGATTCGACCAAGCCGTCGACGCCTACCAACGCGCCATCACTGCCAGACCGCACTACACCGAATGCCACGTGAACCTCGGTTACACCATGCATCAGCTTGGTCGCTTGGACGAAGCGCAGGCGTCCTACGAACGCGCTGTCGAGTTGGATCCCGACAACGCGCAAGCACAAGTGAACCTCGGGGATCTGTTTCTGGCGCGCGGCGATCCCGATGCGGCACTTGGCGTTTGCGACGCCTTCCTCTCGAGCCATGCCGGCGACACCGGAATGCTCGCCTTCAAGACCATCGCCTTGCGTGAGACGGGCGACGCGGACGGCGCGCGCGAACTGGCCGACACGGGAAGATTCCTGCGCAAAACGGAGTTAACGATACCGAAAGCGTTCGCCGATCGCGACGCGTTCAACACGGCACTCGCCGATCATATCTGCGCGCATCCCTCGCTGGTGGACGCGCCCGCGAGCAAAGCCACCCGGATGGGAAAGCATTCCGGTGAGTTGCTGGTCGAGCCGAAGGGGCCCATGGCAGGGTGGGAGGCGTCGTTGCGCGAAGCGATTGAAGCGTACCGAAACGAGTTACTCGAGGACCCGTCGCACCCTTTCGTCGACAGCTTTCCGGATCGCTATCGGCTGACCGCGTGGAGTGTAGTGCTGGAACGCCAGGGGCATCAGATCGCGCACATCCATCCCTCGGCCTGGTTGAGTGGCGTGTACTACGTGGTGATTCCCCCTGCGGTGGCGGCATCCAACGAGGACACCGCCGGCTGGATTGAGTTCGGACAGCCACCGAACCACTACCACGGCAAGGTGCCGCCCGAGTTGGTGCTCGAGAAGCCCCGAGAGGGGCTGCTGGTTCTATTTCCGTCCTACTTTTACCACCGCACTATTCCCTTCGACGCGACCGGCCGGCGCATCAGTATTGCTTTCGACGTGGTCCCCTACAGAGGACCGTGACAACGTGTCTTCCGGCCATGATTTTTGTTCGCACCCAGAGCAATGCGGGCACCCGATGATCGACTATCCTTGCGCCGGTCATGGCGGTGACGCGCTACGCAGGGACGAAGGGAAGAGACGATGAAGAATCAGGCTCGCGTGGTCATTATCGGTGGCGGCATGATGGGCGTGGGGCTCGCCTACCACCTGACCAAGGAGGGTTGGTCCGACGTCGTGCTGGTGGAAAAGGGTGAACTCACTTCCGGATCGACCTGGCACGCCGCCGGACTGATTCCCCACTTCATTGGCGATCTCAACATGGCCAAGGTGCACCTGCACGGCACTGAGCTCTACAAGATGCTGGAGCAGGAGACCGGTCAGGCCACCGGTTGGCACGGCTGCGGCGCCATTCGACTCGCCACCAGCAAAGACGAAGTGGACTGGTTTCACCAGGTCAAGGGTGTGCTCGACTACGTGGGCGCCGAGTGCCATCTGATCGGCCCCAACGAGATCAAATCGCTGCATCCGCTGCTGGATCTCGACGGCGTCATACTGGGCGCCTACACGCCCGGCGATGGACACACCGATCCGGCCAGCACCACCAACTCCCTGGCAATCGGCGCGCGCAATGGCGGCGCCACCATCGTGCGCCACAACCGCGTGCTGGACGTCAAGCAACGGCCGGGGGGGGAGTGGGAAGTGTTCACCGAGCAGGGAACCATTGTCGCCGAACACGTGGTCAACGCGGCAGGCAGCTTCGGCGAGCAGGTAGCGGCCATGGTGGGCGTCGACGTACCCGTCGTGAATATGGTTCACCAGTACCTGGTCACGGAGAATCTCCCGGAAGTGGAAGCGCTGGACGTGGAACTGCCCGTCATCCGCGACCCAAGAGCCTCCTGCTACTACCGGCAGGAGCAGCGGGGTTTGATTGTCGGTCCCTACGAGATGGCGGATGCCCAGGCCTGGGGCCTCGATGGCATCGACTGGAGCTTCGACATGGAATTGCTGCCGCCGGAGCTGGATCGCCTGAGTACCTCTCTGGAGCTCGCCATGCAGCGCATCCCGGCATTCGCCGATGCGGGTATCAAGCGTGTCGTCAGCGGCCCGATCACCCACACGCCGGATGGAAACTTCCTGCTCGGCCCGGCGGCCGGGCTGGTCAACTACTGGATGTGCTGCGGCGCGAGCATCGGCATTACCCAAGGCGCCGGCGCCGGCAAGTACCTGGCCCAATGGATGGTGCACGGCCAGACCGAGGTCAATATGGCGGGCTTCGATCCGCGCCGCTACGGCAAGTGGGCGCTGGGCAAGTATCTACTGAACAAGTCCATCGACGAGTACCAGCAGATGTACCAACTGCATTATCCCGGCGAGCACCGCGAGGCCGGCAGGCCGGTGAAAAAAACACCCGTTTACGCCAAGCTGGCCGCCGCCGGCGCGCAGTTTGCCGAGGTGTTCGGCTGGGAGCGGGCCAAGTGGTTCGCGCCGCCCGGCGTGACCGAGCAGTATAGCTTCCGTCGCAACAATTGCTTCGACCTGGTGGCGAAGGAATGCGCGGCGGTGCGCGAGCGTGTCGGGCTGCTGGATCTCACCAGCTTCGCCAAGTACGACGTGACCGGCAAGGATGCGGAAGCGTATCTAAACCGCCTCAACGCCAATCGTATCCCGCGACGAGACGGCGGAATCGTGCTCAGCCACATGCTCACCGAGCTGGGCGGCATCGAGTGCGAGGCCACTATCACGCGACTTGGCAGCGATCGCTTTTACATCCTCTCGGCGGCGGTCGCCGAGCTTCACGACCTCGACTGGCTGGTACAACACATCGCCGATGGCGAAGAGGTAAGCGTGAAGAACGTGACCCACGACTACGGCGTGCTGGTGCTCGCCGGTCCGCGCTCCCGAGATGTGCTCGCGAAGCTCAGCAACGAGGACCTGAGCAACGCGTCCTTCCCCTGGTTACGCGGCAAGGAGATCGACGTGGCCGGCATCCCCGTGCGTGCCCTGCGTATCTCCTACGTGGGTGAGCTGGGCTGGGAGCTGCATCATCCTATCTCTCGGATGGAGACGCTCTACGACGCCATTATGGCGGCGGGCGAGGAATACGGGATCGCGAACTTTGGCACTTACGCGGTCAACGCCATGCGCATGGAGAAGGCCTACAAGGCCTGGGGTGCAGAACTGACCACCGAGATAACCATGATCGAGGCGGACATGGATCGTTTCGTGGATTTCGACAAGGGCGAATTCATCGGCTGCCGCGCCACGCTTGCGCGGAAGAAGAAGGGAATCGAAACCAAGCTGGTGTACGTGTCGGTGGATTGTGACGACGCCGATCCGGCGGGCAACGAACCCGCGTTCGACGGCGACCGCATCATCGGCGTCACCACCGGCGGCGCCTATGGCTTCACGGTGGGCAGGAGTCTTGCCTTCGCTTACGTGGAACCGGGCTATGCCAGCCCCGGCAGCGAGTTCGAACTCAGCATCCTCGGCAGCCGCCGGCGCGCAACGGTGCTTGACCGTCCAGCCTACGATCCCGACAACCAACGACTGAGGTCATGACGAGCATGAAGCTCACGGACTACAAGGTTCTTACCTTCGACTGCTACGGGACGCTGATCGATTGGGAGAGCGGCATTTTTAACGCACTGAAACCACTGCTCGCGAAAGTCGCGGGCGAACCGGGGCGCGATGCCGCGCTGGAAATCTTCGCGCAATACGAGACCGCGCAGGAGCGTGCCACCCCGGACAAGCTGTACCCGGAATTATTGAGCGCGGTGCATGCTCAGTTGAGATTACATTGGGGCGTGCATGGAAGCGGCGATCTGGACCAGCCATTCGGCCAGTCGGTTGCGCACTGGCCGGCCTTTCCGGACTCGGCGCAAGCTCTCGCCTACTTGAAGCAGCACTACCAGCTGGTCATTCTGTCAAACATCGATCGAACGAGCTTTGCCGCCAGCAACGAGAAGCTAGGGGTCGAGTTCGACGCTATTTACACCGCCGAGGACGTGGGCTCCTATAAGCCAGACCCGCGAAATTTCGAGTATCTGCTCGAGCACTTGAAGCAGCGCGGGATCGACACGGCAGACATCCTGCATACAGCGCAAAGCCTGCATCACGACCACGTACAGGCGACGGCCTTCGGGCTCGCCACCAACTGGATCGACCGGCGACAGGACATCGAGGGCTACGGCGCCACCGTACCGCCGCAGCAGGATGTACGCATCGACTTTCGATTCCCGAGCATGGCGGCCTTCGCCGAAGCCCACAGACAAGCGTTGGAAAATGCTTGACGTCGACCGTCAGTAAAAGGTTTCTAAAAGGTGCCGGGGCCGATATGTTTTGTGGGCCGATATATTAGACATATCTAAAATATCGGCCCACAAAACATATCGGCCCCGGCACCTTTTAGGTAGCTACATCACCGACAAGCTGAGCTGATATGCATAGCCCGCGAGTATCGAGCCGGTCAGCCCGAGCAGGGCGTAAAGCGCGAACACGGATTTTTTCACCAGAGCGTACACGGCAATGGCCGCGGGAATGGATGATACCGCGCCGGAGGTGATGAAAGTCATCGCCGCGCCCGGTGACATGCCCATATCGAGAAGTCCCGCCACCAGGGGTATTGCGGCATAGCCGTTGAGATAAGAAGGGATCCCCACCAGCGCTGCCAGGGGCACGGCGAAGGCATTTCCCTCACCCACGGCCCCGGCGATCAGTGCCGTGGGCACATAGGCGACCATCAGACTTTCGAGGAAGAAGGCGAAAGTCAGCCACTTGCCGAGAAACCAGCCGGTACTGCGCATCTCTGTATAAAATTCCTCGCACCGTCGCGGCTCGCGCCAGAACTTCCATGCCACCGTGATGGGGGCCGAAAGGTCGATCTTGGGCCTGCAGGCACCGCAACTCGGCGCGTTTTTTATGGGCTCACCCAGCCAGCCCCGGCGCTCGATGGCGAGCACCACGAAGCCGGCCATCAAGCCCATGGCCACCGTGGCGATGGTCTTGGCAACGGCGAATCCGAGGCCGATACCCGCAGCGGTCAGCACGAACATCTCCGGGTCCATGATCGGGGACGCGATCCAAAACGCCATCACCGGCGCCAGCGGCACACCGGCCACCAGCATGGCGGCAATGAGCGGGATCACGCCGCAGGAGCAGAACGGCGACAGCGCGCCCACCAGGGAGGCGGCCACCACCGCCCTCACCGGATTGCCCGAGAAGGCCCTGGCGATGAGCTGGTCCGAACCGCTGGCTTTGGCGTAGGCGGCCATGCCCACCGCCAGCAGCAGAAAGGGCGCTATGGACACCAGAGACGCGCCGGTGAAGCGCAACGACGGCATCACCTGGGGCGGGTCGATGACCGCCAGGACGAGGATGCCAAGCCCCAGGGCAATGACCACGCGATCGCCCAGCAGCTCCGTAACCAGCGTCGGCCACCGGGAGCGTTGCAGTTGTTCCGTTGATACGTTCATGGTCCGATCCTCGACGGTAATTCTAGAATTATCGAATTTAACAGCAATAAAAATTCAGCCGGCAGCGCGACGGCGCGTGGCGACTGTCGGCGTGTCGACACAACACTCCGCGGTCAGAAAGCTCACCAGCTCCGAGATCATGGTGAAATCCACGAAGCACTGCAGCACCGTCCCTTCCCGTTCCTGCCAGACGACGCCAGCACTGCGTAGATGACTCAGGTGATGGGAAAGCGTTGACGCGGGGATGCCAATCTCGCGCCGAATGTCCCCCACCGTGCGTCCGTCGCCCCCGGCACGCACCAGCAGGCGAACGATGCGCAGACGTGTCTGGTTGCCCAGCTCGTCCAGCAACAGCGCAGCGGTATCGAGATCCAAGGCCATGGCGGAAATCCTAGCGATGTCGAAGCAGGAAGTCAACGGTATTTCCAGAAATATAGAATAATAGTCTCTCTGTTGCCCGTGGGATCGTGCCTGCGGAATCCAAGGGGACAGATTTAAAATCTGTCCCCTCTTTCAGCTATTGAGCTGGGTGATGAACTTGGTGGTCAGGTAGGCTTCCAGCCCCTCGATGCCGCCTTCCGCCCCGTGGCCGCTTTCCTTGACGCCACCGAAGGGCGTCTCGGCGAAGGAGATGGCGCAGTGGTTGATGCCCACCATGCCGCTCTCCAAGGCATCGGAAACGGCGTTGGCGCGCTCGTTGGAGGTGGTGAAGGCATAGGCCGCGAGACCGAACGGCAGGCCGTTGGCTTTTTCCATGACGTCGTCGAAGTCGCTGAAGGGCTGCATGGGTGCCAGGGGTCCGAAGGGCTCCTCGCTCATGATGCGCGCCTCGTCGGGTACGTCGTCGAGCACCGTCGGCGCGTAGTAGAAACCCTGGTTACCGATGCGCTCTCCGCCGGTGGCGAGGCCCGCGCCACACTCCACCGCGTTGGATACGAAGTCTTCCACAACCTCTACGCGGCGCTTATTGGCCAGCGGCCCCATCTGGGTACCGTCTTCGAGTCCGTTACCCACGGTGAGCGCCGCGGCCTTCTCGGCGAACTGGGTGATGAAGCTCTTGTAGATCTTTTCCTGCACGAAAAAACGCGTGGGCGAGATACACACCTGGCCGGCGTTGCGAAACTTGCCGGCCACGGCAATGCTGCTCACTTTGTCCACGTCCACGTCGTCGAAGACGATCACCGGCGCGTGACCGCCGAGCTCCATGGTGGTGCGCTTCATGCCTTCGGCGGCCAGCTTCGTGAGCAGCTTGCCCACCGGGATCGAGCCGGTGAAAGTCACTTTGCGAATCACCGGTGAGGCGATGAGGTGCTCGGATACCTCCGACGGCACACCGAACACCACGTTGATCACACCCGCCGGTAAACCGGCATCCTCCAGCGCCCGCACCATGGCGATGGTGGTGCCCGGGGTCTCTTCGGAGGGCTTGATGATGCAGGAGCAACCGGCGCCGAGGGCGCCGGCGATCTTGCGGGCCGGCGTGACCGCAGGAAAGTTCCAGGGCGTCAATGCCACCACCGGACCCACGGGCTCGCGCACCACCATCTGGCGCGCGCCGGGTATGCGGCTCGGGATGATACGCCCGTAGGCACGCTTTCCCTCCTCTGCATACCACTGGAAGATGTCCGCCGAAACCAGCACTTCCATGCGCGCTTCGGCCAGGGCCTTACCCTGCTCGAGGGTGAGTACGCGAGCGATCGCGTCGGCGCGTTCGCGAATCAGATCGCCGGCTTTGTAAAGTATCGCAGCGCGATCGTAGGCGGAGGTGGCGCGCCAAAGGCCGAAGCCTCTGGCGGCGGCGGCCAGCGCACGATCCAAATCCGCAGCCGATGCGTGGGGAAGGCGGGCCAGGGTTTCTTCGGTGGCGGGGTTGATGACGTCTTCGCCAGCGCCGTCACTGCCCTGGCACCATTTGCCATCGATATACATGGCGAGCTCTTCGTACATTTCATGTGCTCCTGGTCGTTTGGATTTGCAAAGGCGAGAAGGATATCACAGCCCGGCGCTCACTCAGCCCGTATAGGGGCTCCCACCCACAAGCAACGTTCAGCTTTGGAAGCCGTCGTGAACCATGACATCGAGCAGATCCGGGCCCTCGTGGGCGAGAGCGGATTCGAGGGCCGGCACGAATTCGTCCAGCTCCGTGATGCGCCGGGCGCTGACGCCCATGGACTGCGCCAGCGCCACGAAGTCGATGGGCGGATCGTGAAAATCCATGCCGGTGAACGACTCGTTGGTGGCGGCAACGCCTTTGAAGGCCAGCAGCCGCTCTTTGAGTATCCGGTAGCTGCGGTTATTACAGATGATGTAGGTGATGGGCAGTGCCAGATGCGCCGCCGTCCACAGGGCCTGAATGCTGTACATGGCGCTGCCGTCACCGATGATAGCCACCAGCGGGCGATGGGGCTGGGCGAGTTGAATGCCGATGGCCCCGGCGATGGCGAATCCGATGCCGCCGCTGGCCAGCCCGAAGAAGCTCCGCGTGTCGCGCAGCGCCAGGAAATCGAGCAGCGGGCGCGCCGAGACCAGAGCCTCCTCTACCACCACCGCATCCTCGGCAAGCGTCTCGGCGATCTGCAACATGAGGCGCTCGGGCCGGATGGGACTCGATGCGGGTAATGCCAGGGTCTGCTCTCGCAGCCGCGCTCGGCGGGCCGACCAATTGTTGCCGGCGAGGGCCGCAAGTTGCGCCGCTGCCTGTCGGGCGCGCGCAGGGCTGCGGCGCGCGTCCAGCACCGGCGCCAGCGCCTGCAGCGTGTTCCTGACATCCGCGCGCAGAGCGATCTCCGTCGGGTAGTTCTTACCGAACTCCCAATCACGCTGACCGATCTGGATCACCTTCATGTCCGGCGGCTTAGGCTCCGCGGAATGCCAGACGGACATGCGCAGCACATCGGCGCCCAGGCAGATCATGAGATCGTGCGGTTGCAGAAGCTCCCTGACCCGGGGCTGGTCGCGGCCCAGAGTGCCCATGAAGGCCGGGTGCTGGGAGCGGAAGTGGGTGGCATAAGGAACCGTCTGCTGATACACCGGCGCGCCCAGAAGCTCGGCCAGGGTCTCGGCCTCGTCCAGGGCATCGCCGGTGGCGATCTCGTGACCGCTGACGATGACGGGATTGACCGCAGCCAGCATGCGATCGGCGAGCCGTTCGAGGCTGGTTTGGGTGGGCAGCGTGGTGGTTTCCACGCGCGTCGCCTCGCCCAGCGCAAGCGGCATCTCGTCGTTGAGAATGTCGCCGGGAAGGGCGATGAACACCGGCCCGGTGGGCGGCGTGAGCGCGATCTTGGCGGCGCGGCGAACGATGAGCGGCAGGTCTGCCAGCCGCGTGACTTCCACGGCCCACTTGACCAGGGGCGTGGCCATGGCCACCAGGGGCCCGGAAAGCAGCGGCTCGGTGAGACCGAAGCCGAGCTGCTGCTGGCCCGCCGTGACGATGACCGGCGACCCGTACCAGGCGGCATTGTAGATTGAGCCGAGAGCATTGCCGAGCCCCGGTGCCACGTGCACGTTGCAAGCCGACAACTGTCCCGATGCCCGCGAGTAGCCATCGGCCATGGCGACCACGATTGCTTCCTGAAGCCCGAGCACGTAGCGCATTTCCGGATGCTCCACCAGCGCGTCCATGATGGGCAGCTCGGTGGTGCCGGGATTGCCGAACAGGTGGGTGACGCCTTCGTCCTCGAGCAGCTCGAGAAAGGCGGAACGGCCGGTGATGGTGCGAAGCCCTTCGCCGCTCATGGGCCGCTCACGTGGCGCTCATGTCGCACTCACGCCGCACATACGCGCGGGCGGTCGTACTCTTCGCGGATATTCCCGAGCGCGGTGGTGCCTTCGCGCATCTTCGACTCGGCCTGGGCCGTGGTATCAAACTTCCAGTCCTGCTTCACCAGCGTCGGGAACAACGCGCGGGCTTGTGCCTCCTGTCCTTTGTCGGCGTAGCTCAGGATCTCCAGCCACAGCCCCGCCAGAGCGCAGTTGGGATTTTTCGACTGCCGCCCTTTGTCGGCCGCACGCAGGGACTGCTCGTACCTGCAATCGGCCAGGGCCTCGAGGCCGGCGAAGTTCTCCTCGCCGATCTCGTCGCGCAGCTTGGCGAACTCGGCCTCCTTCTGCTGGTCCGTCTTCTTGTCCACCTGGCTGCCGGCGATGGCACCGGTGGCGGCGCCGGCGGAAGCACCCCAGACGGCGCTGCGAGCAGCGGCCTCCACGGGATCGCCGCCGAACACCAGCGCCGTAATGGCACCACCCACGGCACCCGCTATGGCACCCGTGCCTGCGCCTTCAGCGGCCCCTTTGCCGGCGGAGGTCTGGCAACCGGCGACGGCCACGACCAGCGAGGCGATGGCGAGCAACCGCGCCAGTGCACGGGTGGAAGCAGTTGAACCTGTCATCGACATCAGCATCTTCTTTGAAGTTGTCGGGCCTGCCGCGACGCGGGACCCGATAAGATAAGGTATGCCCGCATTATACGTGTGCCGGGTCGCGGCTGTTAGAATGGCCTCCTGAAGTCCGACAACAACCATCGTCATCAAGAACGCCGCGCAAGGTCATGCCGAAACTGCTCACTCCGGAACAGGTTGCCGCTTTCCATCGAGATGGATTCGTCGCACCCCTTCGGGTGCTGTCGCCGGTTGAGACGGCGGCATACCGGCGGCGATTCGAGGATTACGAGCGCACCCATGACGGCTGGTACACGCTCTCGAAGGGTCAGAAGATCCACCTTCTCCAGACCTGGGTCGCGGAGCTGGTGCGCAACGAATCGGTCCTCGACGCCGTCCAGGACGTGCTGGGTGCGGACATCTTGTGCTGGGGCACGAGCCTGTTCGTCAAGGATGCCCGGGATCCGCACTTCGTGTCCTGGCACCAGGACTCCACCTACTGGGGCCTGGATCGCCCCGACGTGGTGACAGCCTGGGTAGCGCTGTCCGCCGCCACTCGAGAGAGCGGTTGCATGAAGATGATCCCCGGCAGTCACACTTTGGAGCAAATTCCCCACCGGGACACGCTCGCGGAGCACAATCTCCTGACCCGTGGGCAAGAGGTTACCGTAGAGGTCGACGAATCGAAAGCGGCCTTCATCGAGCTGGCCCCCGGGGAGATCTCACTTCATCACGTGCGTACCGTGCACGCGTCCGAGGCCAACCGGGCCGACCATCGGCGCATCGGCGTCGCACTGCGCTACATCGCCCCCCACGTGCGCCAACTGAACGGCGAGCGCGACAGCGCCATGCTGGTGCGCGGCGAAGATCACTTCGGAAACTTCGTCCTCGAGAAACCACCCCAACGCGATATGGATGCCAGTGCCCTCGACGAGCACGCCCGCGTCATGAAGTTGCGCCAGGAGATCCTCTACGAAGGCGTCGATGGAAAGCCTGCGCACATGAAACCATAGATTCTCAGCGCTCCGACAAAATCCTCCTATGAAAATTACCGGTCTGCGATGTGTCCAGGTGGAAATCCCCCTGGAGAAACCGATACGAACCGCCATCCACGACGTGCGAACGGTGGGCTGCGTGCTGGTTTATCTCGATACCGACGAAGGGCTCAGCGGCGAAGCGTATAACTTCACCATGAATGCGGTGCGCCTGGACGTACTGCAGGCGATGATCGAGAGTCTGGCGCCTCACGTCGTCGGCAAAGACCCCAGCGATGTGGAGAAAATATGGGAAGCCATGTGGCGGGATATCAACTTCTTCGGCCACAAGGGAGTGACTATCTTCGCCATCTCGAGTCTGGACACCGCATGCTGGGATCTCATCGGCAAAGCCGCCGGTCTGCCACTCTACAAGCTCTTCGGCGCATGCCGTGACGCGGTCGACGTTTACGCCAGCGGCGGACTGTGGCTGTCGCTCTCCATCGACGAGCTCGTGGAGGAGGCGGGCGCTTTCCTGGCCCAGGGCTTCCGCGCCATGAAGATCCGGGTCGGCAAAGAACGCATGGACGAGGACGTCGAGCGGGTGGCGGCCGTGCGCGAGGCCATCGGGCCGGATGTGGCGCTGATGGCCGACGCCAATCAAGGTTTCACCGTGAGTCGCGCCCTGCGCCTGGGCAGACGCCTGGAAGAGTTCCGACTCGACTGGTTCGAAGAGCCTGTGCCTGCCTGGGATCTGGAAGGTCACGCGGCAGTGGCGGCGGCGCTGGACACGCCCATTGCATCCGGCGAGACCGAGTACACACGCTACGGCATGCGCGACATGTTGAAAGCAAAGGCGGCCGACATACTGATGCCCGATCTGCAGCGCATCGGCGGGCTGACGGAATTCCGGCGCGTGGCGAATCTGGCGTCATCCTTTGACATACCGATATCGACGCACATTTTCACCGAGCAGAGCCTGAGCATCGCCGGCTCCGCGACCAACTGTATCTATCTGGAGCACATGCCGTGGTTCGAATGCCTGTACCGGGAGCGCATGAGACTGGTGGACGGCCGTATGGCGATGCCGCAGGGAGACGGACTCGGTTTCAACTTCGAGCCGGACGCCGTCGAACGCTACCGGATAAAATAAGACATTGCTGACAAGAGGGAAGGAGCGAATGGCGCACGCAGGCGCGGTCGGCTTCGTCGGCCCGGGCGGCATGGGCGGAGGTCTGGTCAAGAACCTGCTCACCCACGGCGTGCCGGTGTATGATCCAGGTGATCGACATCATCTCGTCAGCCGGCGGCAACAGCGGCATGATGGATCTCTACAGCCGTTCGACACTGCATCGTGATTTCGAGCCGTTGATGTCGCTGGCCAACGCCACCAAAGACGTGGGGTATTATGTAGATTGGCTGGAAGACGCCGGCCTGCCCACCTTCATGGCCAGCGCGGTTCACCAGACCTACGCCCTCGCAGCCATCATGGGGCACGCCGAGAAAAGCTGCACGGCCGTCATCAAAGTGTACGAGGACCTGGGCGGCATGGAAGCGCGCTTGCCGGAAGAAAGCAAATCTTAAGGGAGAATCCGAATGCTGTTCGACCATCGCACTTACACCTGCAAGCCCGGAACATTGCCCAAGCACATGGCGCTCTATGAGAAGCACGGCTTGGCGGCGCAGCAGCGTCACCTGGGCAAGCCGCTGTTCTACGGCATCACGGAAACCGGACCGGTGAACAGCTTCGTGCACATCTGGGTGTACGCGGATGCAGCCGATCGGGCCGAGAAGCGTGCCGGCATGCAGGCGGATCCCGACTGGAACGCGTATCTGGGAATGAGCGCAGAAGCGGGTTATCTGCTGTCCCAGGAAAACAAGCTGATGGTCGAGGCGCCGTTCTTCGAGTTGCCGTAGTAACAGCGGTGCGCGGCGTCTAAAATAGCCGCCGTCGCGCGAGCGGCGCACAAGAGCGCATCCGGGCGCTCGCTTTCATTCAACGGGGTTCAGCATGCCAGGTTTCGAATTATTCGGGGAAGAAGAGCGCCGCGAGGTCCAGGATGTCCTCGATTCCGGCGTGCTCATGCGCTACGGCTTCGACGGCGCGCGCAATGGCCATTGGAAGGCGCTAACCCTGGAAAAGGAGCTGGTGGCGCGCCTGGGATGCGGTTACGCCCACGTGTGCTCCAGCGGCACGGCGGCCGTGGCCACGGCCCTGGCGGCCTGCGGCGTCGGCGCCGGTGACGAGGTCATCGTCGCGCCCTTTACCTTCGTCGCCGACATCGAGATGATCCTCTTAGCCGGGGCGGTGCCGGTCTTCGCCGACATCGACGAAACCCTGTGCTTGAATCCCGAGGCGGTGGCGGCGACCATTACCGACAAGACCAAAGCCGTGCTGGTGGTGCACATGTGTGGATCCATGGCGCGCATCGATTCCCTGGCGGCACTGTGCAAGGAGCGCGCAGTGGTGCTCATAGAGGACGCGGCCCAGGCTCTGGGTGGGCACTTCCAGGGCAAAGCGCTGGGCACTTTCGGTAAGGTCGGCTGCTTTTCCTTCGACTATGTAAAAACCATCACCTGCGGCGAGGGCGGCGGAATAATCACCGATGACCCGGACGTCTATGAGGTGATTCAGGCTTATACCGACCACGGCCACGACCATGTGGGCGCCGATCGCGGCGCCGAAGGGCATCCCCATATCGGCAACAACTTCCGCATCAGTGAGCTGCATGCCGCCGTGGGTGTTGCGCAGTTGAGGAAGCTCGATCGCATGCTCGAGATTCAACGTGCCAACAAGGCCACCATCAAAGACGGTCTCGCCGGCCTCAATCGCGTCTCCTTTCGCGACCTTCCCGATCCGGATGGCGACTCGGCGACATTCTTGAGTTTCTTCTTACCCACCGAGGAAGAAGCCCGGCAAGCCGCAAAAGACCTGGCGGCGGCAGGCGTCGACGGCTGCTTCTACTGGTACGACAACAACTGGCACTACCATCGCCGCTGGGAGCACTTGAAGCACATGAAGAGTCCGGGCGCGCTCGCGCCGGACAAGCTCGGCTACGGTGAAAACTGGGCGGACCGGGATTTGTCCAAATCCGACGCGGTCATGGGGCGCACGATCTGCATGCTGATCAAGCTCTCCTGGGACGAGGCGGCACTGGCCGAGCGCCTGGAGAGAATGAAGTCAGTGCTCGGATGAGCGCCGTTTGATGCGCGGGCCACAATAGCCGCCGTAACACCCATGAAAACCGCTATTCTCGTCCCCGCCAGGCTCGCGTCCACCCGTCTGCACGAAAAGATGCTGCACGCGATACACGGAAAGCCCGTGCTGCAGTGGGTTGCCGAGCGGATACGCGATGAGGTGCCGGAGATCCCCCTCTACTTTGCCGTCGACGACGAGCGGCTTCGCGAGCTGCTCGCCCAAATCGGCTTCCAGACCATCATGACCGACGCGTCCCACACTTGCGGGACCGACCGCATCGCCGAGGCCAATCGCACCGTCAAGGCGGACAACGTCATCAACGTTCAGGGTGACCAGGCGCTGGTGACGGCTGCGCAGATCCGCAGGCTGGTGGAACTCATCGAAGGAGACGCCCATATGGCGACCCTGGGTATCCCCATCGACGCTTACGCAGAATTCAACAAGCGCAAGGTCGACGACGTCTACACGGATCCGGGGGACGTAAAGCTCATCTGTGACAGGAACGGCAACGCCATTTACTTTTCCCGCGCACCGATCCCGTATTTTCGCGATTCAGGCGGCGCCTACGATGCCGCGATGGCGGATGACTGCCCGGTGCTCATTCACCTGGGCCTCTACGCTTACACGGCGGATTTCCTGGAGCGTTTTTCGTCCCTGGCACCTGGACATCTCGAGACCGCCGAAAAGCTCGAGATGCTTCGCGCCACCGAGCACGGCTGTCGCATTGCCGTTGGAGTCTCCAATGACCCCTACATCGAGATCGATACCCTGGAGCAGGCCAGGGACTTCGAGCGGTATCTCGAAAAGGAATCCTACAGTAACAAATCTTCCTCGATACGATAATAAACACTGGCGGAATCGATAAGCGATTTTGCTGTCAATCCTGGCACGCCATAGACTTCAGTGCTGACGGCATAATCCATATTGATTTTCTCCAGCAGCAAATCGAAGTCTCCATCACCGGACAGCAATACCACGGTATCAACGTCTCTCGCCGCCTCCAGCACGTCGATGGTAATGCCCACATCCCAATCACCTTTGGCAGAACCATCACTGCGCTGAATAAAGGGTTTGAGTTTTACTGTAAAGCCTATTTGCCTGAGAGCGTTTTGGAATTTGGTTTGTTTCTCGTCGCCCCGATGAGTGGCATAGGCGATTGCTGAAACAATTTCTCCTCCAGCGATTATGCGTTGCCATAGTTTCCGGTAATTAAATTGGCGGCCATAAGCCTGTCGAGTAGTGTAATAGATGTTTTGCACATCGACGAAGACAGCAATTTTTTTCATATTCACGGTTGCTCATTCGACTATAACGCCGCTATGCCCACCGCAATTACCGCCAGCGCCACAGTGACGACCAACAAGACCGAAAGCACTCGTACCTTCGCCGCGAGAATTTCGATACCCGTGGTCAGATCCCGGGTCTGCTCGGCGATCTGATTCACCACCTTTGCGGTTTCCTGGTCGTGGGTTTCGAGGGCGGCGAGCCGCTCTTGAAGCTCTCCAAGCTGGGATTCGGTTCTGGCCGCGGCGTGATGGGCGGCCTGGCTGGCTTTTCGTGATGACAGAAGACTGCCCGCCGCATCGATGATGTCCGGAGCTCTGCGAACCAGCGTGGCCCACGGAATGGTCTTCACTGCCACTGCCAGCCATGGCCAGGCCATCGTCCTGCGCTCCTCTCCTGTTGTGTCCTCATGCCGTTCCAGCCGAGCCATGTGCCCGGCGCAAGCGACCCGGCGTTCCCGGCCAGAGCCATGATCCTCGAATTGCCACCAGGCCGCCAGCGCGCATGGGACAAACCAACGAAAGTCTCAAAATCCTCAGTTTGTAGCCCTGTCGAATTCACGTGTTGTTCCGGCTCCGTTGATTGACGGCTTCGGCACAGGTCACTCTCCGTGTCCGTGCAGTGCTGCAATCCCTGGCGGCTTCGCTCGAGCGCTCTGCAGAGGTCTCGTTGGGTCGCTATCCTTGCGGTATGCCTGGGTTATTTGAAGGAGTAGGCTGTGGCACGTGAGTTCACATTTGAAGTGCAACAAGTCTGATTAGATTGTTGCATAGATTTGCTCCGGTGTTTTGAATCCCAGGAGTTTTCTGGGTCGTCGATTGAGTCTCGTAGCGATAGCATCACATTGTTTCTGTGTGAGGCGCGCCATGGACTTCCCTTTTGGTAAGTACTGTCGGATAAGACCGTTGGTATTTTCGTTCAAACCACGTTCCCGGGAATGGTATGGGGTGGCGAAGTAGAAACGCGCTCCGGTTTCGTTCTCGATGGTGGTGTACGAGTGGAATTCGGTGCCGTTGTCGGCGGTGATGGTTCTGGCGGTGGGTTGTTCGCGCTGGATGAGCGCGATGACCTTTCGGTTGAGTTCGTCGGCGGTGCGTGCTCGCAACTTTCCGATGATGACGTACTTGGATTGTCGTTCGACCAGGGTAACGATGCAGTGACGGTCATGGGCGCCCATGACGGTGTCCGATTCCCAATGGCCGAAGCGCGAGCGGTGTTGGGCACCCGGTGGGCGCTCAGAGATGTGGCGCTTGTTGGGGAGAATTCCCCGAGAATCGGGGCGCCGATAGCGTTTTCGGCGTTTCTTGGAGGCCTGACGTAGGTGGGCGTGTAGGCGCCCGCCGTAGCAGCGGTCGTACCAGATATGGCGGTAGATGGTCTGATGGCTGATATTGAAAATGCGGTAGAGGCGCAGCCAACCGGCGATTTTGCTCGGGACTCCAGTCCAGGCGCAGCAGGGAAATGACCATCTGCAGATGCCGCTCGGACAAGCGCCAATTGCGCCGGGAGTGGCAGCGCCAGCGCCGGGTACGGCTATCGGCCTTGCTGGGGCGATAAGCGCCATCGTTGCACGGATTGCGGCGTCTCTCTCGGGAGACGGAGCTGCGGTGGCGACCGAGCTACCTGGCGATAGCGGCCTGAGAGAGTCCTTGCATGCGCAGAGCGGAGATCATATACCTCTCTCCGGAGGTGATCTGGAGATAGCTCATCGTAGATTTCCTCTTCTTGCCGGAAGAAAAACGCTACGATTATCCCAGGTCACCTCCGCTTGGCCGAGGGATGCTGGTGTTGCACTTAGTATGCGAATCCGCCGCACATAACAAGACGTTCGAACGGACGCGGTTAAGCGCCGTCTGCTTTCTCTAGCGATCCGGCCGTGCCGCTCAGCTTGACCGATCGGCGGCAAGGGAAAATAGATCTGTCCCCATTAAATTTACCGGAATCGATTCTGGAGCTCGGCCAGGGCGTTCGCCCCCGGGCATAAATCCTCGTAGGGAATATCGACCAGATCTTCGTCGATGGTGTGCGCCAGCGCGTGCATGTCCCCACGGTCTTCGTCGATGTAAAGCAAGCCCGTGACGATCTCGCCGCGCGCCTGGTGTTCCTGAACGTAGGCAAAGGCCCGGGATCGGTCGGTCGGATCATAGTCCTGGCTGGCCCTGCGCAACAGAATGTGGCTGCCATCGTGCAGCTCCACGGAAATGACTCCACCCTCCAGGGATTGTGCGCTGATGGGTTCCGCCGGCGGGACGAAGTCCAGGCGAATAGCCGGGTGAAAATTCTGGCGCGTGTGCGCATAGCTCTTGGTGGAGTCCTCGTGATCGTTGAAGGTGACGCACGGTGACAGCACGTCGAGCATTGCGAATCCGTCGTGGTTCAGGCCAGCTTTTATTAATGGCACGAGCTGCTCCTTGTCCCCGGAGAAGCCGCGCGCGATGAATGTGCCGCCCAGCCCGAGCGCCGTGACCACCGGGTCGATGGGTTGCTGCTCGTTGACCTCGCCCTTCTTGGCCTTGGTGCCGACATCCGCCGAAGCCGAGAACTGGCCTTTAGTGAGCCCGTAGACTCCGTTGTTCTCGATGATGTAGAGCATTTTCAGGTTACGCCTCAATGCGTGCGCAAACTGACCAAAGCCGATGGAGAGCGAGTCGCCGTCACCGGAGATGCCGACGCAATACAGGCTCCTGTGTACCGCATTCGATCCGGTGGCGACAGCGGGCATGCGCCCGTGCACGGCGTTGATACCGTGGGCCCCGCTGAGGAAATAGGCGGGCGTCTTCGACGAACAGCCTATGCCCGAGAACTTCGCCACCGTGTGCGGGGCAATGTCGAGCTCGAAGAACGCCTGTATCAGGGCCGCACTGATGGAATCATGCCCACAGCCGGCGCAAAGCGTCGAGAGCCTGCCCTCATAGTCGTGCATGGTCAGACCCAGAGCATTCCTGGCCTGACCGGCGTAGTTAATCCTGGGCTTGGTGATGAATGTCATGCCGCGGCGCTCTGTTTGACCTGCTCGTAAATCGCCGCATAAATTGTCCCCCAATCAAGGGGCACGCCGTCGTAATGAAGGACGGAGATGAGTCGATCCTTCTCGACGTCCGTTTCCAAGACTAGCAATGACCGCAATTGCGCATCGCGATTCTGTTCCACGACGAAAATTCGCTCGTGGCTGTCCAGAAATGTCTGTACATCTGCGCCGAAGGGGAACGCGCGAAGCCTGAGATAGTCGACGTGTACGCCTTGTTCGGCCAGCAGTTCGGCGGATTCCCGGATAGCCCCGTCGCAGCTCCCAAAAGAGATCACACCCCAGGTAGTGGTTTGCGGGGCGCTGTGCAGGATCGGGGCCGGCAGCAGCCCGGTCGCCGTTTCGAACTTCCGCGTGAGACGGTCCATGCCATCCTGATACTCGTCGGGCTTCTCCGTGTAACGAGCCGACACATCGTGCCCGGAGCCCCGGGTAAAGTATGCCCCCTTGGGGTGCACGCCGGGGTAGGTGCGGTAGCAGATCCCGTCACCATCTTTGTCCAGGTAGCGTTGGAATTGGGGCAGCTGGTCGAGCGCGTCGGCGTCGAGCACCTTGCCGCGATCCGGCCGGTAACCGTCGTCCCACTCGAGCTTCTGACACATCCAGTCGTTCATGCCGATATCCAGATCGCTCATCACGATCACCGGCGTCTGCAACCGCTCGGCGAGATCGAACGCGGCGACGGCAAGGTGGAAGCACTCCTCCGGGTTCGCCGGAAACAACAACACATGCCGCGTATCGCCGTGGGACGCGAAGGCGCAGCTCAGCAGATCGGACTGCTGAGTGCGGGTCGGCAGGCCGGTAGATGGCCCCGCTCTCTGCACGTCGAACAGCACCAGCGGCACTTCGGCGTAATAGGCAAAACCCAGAAACTCGTTCATCAGCGAGATCCCGGGGCCGCTGGTGGCCGTGAATGCGCGCGCACCACTCCAGCCGGCGCCGACGGTCATCCCGATGGCGCCGAGCTCATCTTCCGCCTGCACGACACAGAAGCGGTTTTTGCCGGTGTCCGGGTCTTTTCGAAACTGCTCGCAAAGGCCGCGAAAACCATCCATCAGCGATGTCGACGGCGTGATCGGGTACCAGGCGGCAAAGGTCGCGCCGGCGTACACGCAGCCGAGAGCGGCCGCGGTATTGCCATCGATCAGGATGCTCTCTCTGGTCTTGTCCAGTTTTTTCACATGCGTCGCCAGGGGGCACGGAAAGTTCTGCTTCGCGTACTGGAAACCGAGATCGATGGCTTCGAGGTTGGGACTCACGAGCTTCGGCTTGGCGGCAAAGGTTTCTTCCAGCAACTGTCTCAACACCTCCATGTCCATATCGAGCAGCGCCGCGACCACCCCCACATAGGCGATATTCTTCATCAGAATGCGGGCTCGTACGCCGGTAAAGGCATCGTTGCAAATCTGGGCGAGGGGGACGCCGAGGATTTCGACATCGTCGCGGACCAGGGTGGCATCGCGCGGCCACGTGGAATCGTAAATGAGCGTACCGCCGGGACTTACCTCGGCCAGATCCTGACGATGGGTTTCGGCGTTCATGGCCACCATCACGTCGACGCGGCTCGAATGCGCGAGATGGCCTCGGTGATTGACGCGAATCTCGAACCAGGTGGGCAAACCCTGGATATTGGAGGGGAAAAAATTCTTCCCCATGACGGGGATGCCCATGCGGAAGATTGCCCGCATCAACAGGCTGTTGGCGCTCGCCGACCCCGTCCCGTTGACGGTCGCGAGCTTGATGACCAGATCGTTCAGCCCGCCTTTTTGTAGTGCTTCCATGAGTCGATTTCGCCGGCTTCATCGCTGGCGTAGGGCACGCGAAGAGTCGACTTCTGCATGTCCCAGGCAGCGGTCGGGCAGCGCTCGGCGCACAACCCGCAATGTACGCAGACATTCTCGTCCTTCACCATGACCCGGCCAGTCTGCTTCAGCGACCCGGACACGAACAGCGGCTGGTCGGTATCCAGCGCCGCAACTTTGAGCCGTTTACGCAGATCTTCTTCTTCGCCATTGGCCGTGATGGTCAGGCAATCGACGGGGCATACGTCTATGCACGCGTCGCACTCGATGCACAGCGCATCGGTGAATACGGTCTGAATATCGCAGTTGAGGCAACGCTCGACCTCTTGCCGCGTCTGCTCCGCCGTAAATCCCAGCTCCACTTCGATCTCGAGTTCCTTGAAGCGCTTTGCGAGGTCGACTCGGGGCACCGTGCGGCGCGCCAGAGAGCTGTAGTCATTACTATAGCTCCATTCATGGATACCCATCTTGCGGCTGCTGAGATGCATGCTCGGAGGAAGGCGATCGCTCACCGATCCCCCCTGACAGTGCTTGTGAATCGAAATCGCCGCCTGGTGACCGTGCTCCACCCCCCAGATGATGTTCTTCGGGCCGAAGGCGGCATCCCCACCGAAGAACACGTCGCTGCGCGTGGATTGGAAGGTGGTCTCATCGACGATGGGCATGTTCCGTTCGTCGAACTCGATACCGATGTCCCGCTCTATGAAGGGGAAGGCGTTTTCCTGGCCAACCGCGAGGATCACGTCGTCACAGGGAAGCACGACCTCGCCCACCCTGGTGGACACGAGCCTTCCGTTCTCGTCCTCGTTCCATTCCACACGCGAGAACTTCATGCCCGTGAGCCTGCCGTTCTCGATGATGTACGCCTCGGGTGAATGGTTCAGCAACAGCTCGACGCGCTCCTCCTCCGCATCCTCGAGTTCCCAGCCCGACGCCTTGAGTAGATGCCGCGGCTTTCGCGCCACCACCTTGACGTCCTTGCCGCCCAGACGCAGGGACGTTCGGCAGCAGTCCATGGCGGTATTTCCGCCACCGATGATCAGTACCCGCTCACCGATACTGTGCACGTGCCCGAATGCCACCGACGTGAGCCAGGTAATTCCGATATGGATGTTCTCGGTCTGGTAACGTCCGGGCAGCTCGAGGTTCTTTCCGGTCGGTGCGCCGGTGCCGATGAAAACGGCGTCGTAGCCCTCCTGGAGCAGAGCCTGGAGGCTGTCGACGGGCGTATCGAGACGCAGGTCCACGCCGAAATCGACGATGATGTCGATCTCCTCGTCGATCACCCGTGGGGGCAGGCGAAAGGATGGGATGTTGGTGCGCATGAGGCCGCCCGTCCGGCTCAGCGACTCGTAGACCACGCATTCGTAACCCAGCGGCATCAGATCGTTTGCCACCGTCAGCGAAGCGCAGCCCGCACCGATGAGCGCAATGCGCTTGCCGTTCTTGCGGCGGGGGATCTTCGGCAGCCGATCGGTGATGTCATCGCGGTGGTCCGCGGCCACCCGTTTCAGACGGCAGATGGCGACGGGTTTGGCGTCCACACGACCGCGGCGACAGGCGGGCTCACAGGGGCGGTCGCAAACGCGCCCGAGAATTCCGGGGAAAACGTTGGACTCGCGGTTGAGGAGATAAGCGGCCGTGAACCGGCCCTGGGCGATGAGCCGAATGTATTCCGGCACATCTGTATGGGCCGGGCACGCCCATTGACAGTCCACCACACGGTGGAAGTAGTCCGGCTGCGACGTGTCTGTTGGCTTCACGTGTGCGTCCCGAGCACCTGGGAATTCAGGCGACCCACACGAGCCTCCCCCTTGTTATTTTCTACCACCCCAAGACTACGGATTAGTCAAAAGAATTCAAGCGGAAACATGGAATATTTAAAGTTCTAAATGATATAGCGTAAAACACCCGGCGATACCGGATATCGGCACCATTCCGGTGGCCGCGACAGAGAACCATTCTCGGTGATCCATCACTCCCCCAGTACGGCTTCCACCAGCTGATTGAGACCGGCGAAGTCGCGAATCATCAGGGATTTCTGCTGGCGCTCGATAAGGCCCCGCCGGGTGAGGCTCGCGAGCTCCCGGGAAACGGCCTCGCGGCGAGTATTGACCCGCGCCGCGATGTCGGCGCTGGTCGGTAGCGGGGAAATGGTGGCGGTGTTGTCTTCGCCCAGTGTGTCCTCGGCGAGCCGCAGGAGCTCCGCGCGGATGCGGCTCTGAACATCCAGGGTACGCATCTCGTAGAGCCGCTGGGAGTACAGGCGCACCAGCCGCGTGAGGCGCTGCAGTACCGCTTCCGCCACCGTCGGGTGCGTTTTGATGGCCTCCCGGAAAGCAGTTTCGGGCATGGCCACCAGCAACGTTTCCGTCACGGCCACCACGCTGGCGGATCGATGCTCCCCGTCGATGGCGGCCAGCTCGCCGAACATCTCTCCGCCCTCCAGATCCCGGTAGGAGATCTCCTTGCCCGAGAGGGAATGGATGACCACGCGCACGGTGCCAGAGACGATGAAGAAAACATCCGCGGAATCGTCCTGATAGGCGATGATCTGCCGCTTCGCCTCGAAGCGTTCGAAACGGCAAGAGCGGGCCACCTCTGGCAGGGACTCGTCGTCCAGTTCTATGAATGGCTCGATCTTCGCCAGTGCGCGCGTCAGCCGGTCGTGCATACGGTTACCAGGTAGCCGGCTGCCTGACTGCCGCCGGTGGGGGTGATTTCAAGACAATACCCGATAGACCGCCGACCAAGCCAACAGTTTCAGTGGCCGTGGAGCCGGCCGGGCTGCCGCCGGCGGTCTCGGGGGGGAGTGTCGAAGAGAGGGTTTATGCCTCGCGCACGTCGCCGGGCGCGGCGGTCTCTTTACCGCCAAGTGCTTCCTGCCACAGCTTGAAGTCCTCGGTCTCTCCTTCCTTGAGCTCTATGCCGATCAGATAGCGCTTACGTTCGTCGAGCTCCTTACACCATATGACCTCGCCGGCGAGAAGGAACTTGTTGGCGTGGTTGGAAATCTCGATCCAGAGCTCCAGCAGAAAACCTTCAGGCAGCTTCTGCTCCACCTGAATTCTGATCCCCTGGCTGGATACGTCCTTGGTCGAGCACCGAACGACCGTTCCAGGCGGCAGCGTGTCGCGGTGCGACGAGATGATCTGAACGACGACTCTTTCGTCCCGCGGCTGTCGAACATGCTGACGTCGATCCTTACTCGTGGACATAGAATTACCCTGAAGAATTAAAGCAGTATTTTCCGTTGGCTTCGCTGGCCTGTATGAAGTAGCGGCCTATTTTGCAACGGAAGTTAGCCCGGCAATGTGTCCTCGTTGGCAGTTATCGTCAGGCAGTGCCGGTCCACCGACACACCGTGACTATTTCTCCCTCGGATCAAGGGCTTAACGATTTTCGACGGCCGCGGGCGCGGCCCGCATCGGCACCCATCTGTTGGCGCCTGGCCGGTCTCCCCAGGGCCCGGACGCGCCAGAAACGCCTCACCGTGCGAGCTCACCCCGGGTCACGTAGGCGAGCAATTGCGCAATCTGCTCCGGGGTCCGGGCAACCGCCATCGCCACTGCATCCACCTCCTTCCAGTCGGTGTGAATCTCACCGGATAAATAAACGGTCCAATGGGACATGCGTGCCTCCTGGAAGAATACGGTGGAAAATGATGAGAACCCGAACGCGAAGGCCCGGGCAAGCTACGATTCGGGCTATGTTGCGCGGTCGCGGCCCGCGTAGCCACTGGCGGCAACAGCCAGACAAATCCATCCCGCTATCAGGGCGCCGCCACCCACCGGCGTCACGGCGCCCAACCATTTGATGCCCGAGACCACCAGCAGGTAGAGACTGCCTGAAAACAATATGACACCGGCAACCCAGGCGCGGCACGCCCACCGCCACCAGGCACCGGAAGAAAAGCAGTCTGCCGCCACAGCTACCGCCAGAATCGCCAGTGCATGATAGAAATGGTAACGCACCGCCGTCTCGTAAACCGCGGTCATGTCAGCGCCCGGGGCGGACTTCAACCCATGGGCGCCGAAGGCGCCCAGCAGGACGGCCAGCGCGCCCAATATCGCGGCGGCGCGAAGATAGAAGCGTTGTGATTCCACGGCCAGCTCCTCGATGAATAGAATAAATCCCGAAACCGAGAGTAACGGCAGGCTCGCGCTGACGGCAAACCAAGGTCCTGTTCCGGACGCTGCCGGACTGCGCCTCTATACTCTGACCATCAGGATCAGGAAAAGGGCGGCGGTCTCCTCGGGCATTTTTCCCATGCGGCGATTCACAGTATTCATCCTGGCGGCCTTGCTCGCTGTCTCGGCGGCCGAGGCCGCCAAGACGTACAAGTGGGTGGACGAGAACGGTGTCACGCATTTTTCCTCGCGCCAGCCACCCCGGGAGAACGCGGACAAGACTCGGCTGCAGGGTGGAACAACGACTCAGCCGCGGCCCGGCAACGAATCCGACGGTCTCGCACATATCGAGCGTAAGGATTTCGCGAATCCTGGATGGCAGGGATGTGCGAGCAGCCTTTGCCAGCTCGTGCAGCAAATCGACCGGGATTGCCAGACGAGCTTCTGCAGCCGCGCAAAGCTTTACAGCAACGAGTGCTCCTCCGCGACCTGTCAGACAAAAAAAATAGCTTTCAAAAAAGATATGCAGAATCGCCTGGCGGCGCAGAATGCACTCCGGCAACGGCAAGCGATCAATGCCAATACCACACCCACAGCACCCACGACCCAGAATCAGGACTGACTGGTCGCTGACGGCTACTGAATCGGAGCCAGGAGGCGCGCGACGCGCACGCCGAACTTAAACCAAATGGGTTGCGCATCGAGCTCCCCCTGCTCGACCATGCGCGAGTTGGCGAAGTCCCGCTCGAACATGTCCTTGACGCGCACAGCGAATCCCTTGTCCACGATCATCAGGGTGATCTCGAAATTCAGGCGAAAGGAGCGATTATCCAGGTTCGCCGTTCCTACTGCCGCAATGTCGTCATCGACGAGCATGACCTTCTGGTGTAGGAATCCCGGCTGGTAGCGATAAAGCCTGACGCCATAGGGCTCGGTCTCGCCGTAGTAGGAAAAGGAGGAAAGCCATACCAGGACATGATCCGCCTTTTCCGGCAATAGAATTCGTACGTCCACGCCTCGCAATGCAGCGATCTGCAGCGCCGCGACCACTTTAGGGTCGGGTACGAAGTAGGGAGACGCGATCCAAAGCCGATTTTTCGCCGAATGAATGGCGTGCAAGAAGAACAACCCGCAAGTCTCCAGATCGTCGGCCGGGCCCGAGGGAATCACCAGAACATTCTTATCACCCCTATCCGATCGTTTCGGAGACCAGTTCAGATCCGGCACCTGGTGGGTTGCCCAATACCAATCCTCGATGAAAGCGAATTGCACCGCCTGAACGGCCGGCCCCCGAACGCGGATGTGTGTATCACGCCACGAACCGAAATCCGGACTTCGACCCATGTATTCATCGCCGACATTCAAACCGCCGGTGTACGCTGAACGCCCATCCACGATCATCACCTTGCGATGATTTCGAAAGTTGAGCTGAAGTCGGTTGCGGATTCCCTTTGTCGTGTTGAATGGGCTCACATCCACGCCCGCACTTTTCAACTCCCGCAGATAGCTTCCCGGTAGCCGGATGCAGCCGATTTCGTCGTAGAGCAAATAAACGCGGACACCCGACCTCGCTTTGTTCATCAATGCAGCCTGGAACTCGCGGCCCAGCTCGTCGTCCTTGATGATAAAGAACTGCACCAGCAGGTATTCCCGCGCGGATTCAATATCTTCGAAGATAGCAGCGAACGTCTGCTCGCCATCCACGAGCAGCTCGACGTCGTTGTAGCGCGTGAACGGCATAGCGGCCAATTTTTCCATGACCGTGAAGTTCATATGGTTTTCTTCGAGATGGACGACGAATTCCGGCATTGCAGGAACGACCTGATCGATGATCGGTTGTATGTCTTTGCTTTCGGTGCGCCGCGCGTCAAGGTAACCGATATACTTGCTGCGCCCGAAGACCCAGTACAACGGCACTGCCACGTAAGGGAAAGTGAGCAGGCTCACGGTCCAGGCGATGGAACCCTGGGAGGTGCGAACCGTCATCACCGCGTCCACGGCGAGCACTATGCCGGAGACGTAAAAGAATCCTGCCACAGCGATACCGAGGATAATCCAGTGTTCGCTCATCCGTTTCTCCCCGCCGGAAAATGTCGCCTCACGCGTGCGCCTTCCGGGACTTCACCGCCAGCATCATGTGCAGGCCGACGAGAATGAGGACCATGCTGGCGATCATCGTCGGCGTTATCGACTGCTGGAAAAACAGCAACGCCAGCACGGCGACCATGAGTGGAATGACGCTGTAGACGAAACTCGACGTGCGCGTGGCTCCGATTTCGCGAATGCTCAGATTGTACAAGAGATAGCCCAGCCCCGATCCGCAAATCCCCATATAGAGTACCGCCAATAGCGACGCGCGGGAGATCACTTGAATTTCGCCCAGCGGAGCTTCCTGCGGTGCAAGGAACAGCAGCATCAACACCCCGAACAGGGTTGCATAAAAAGTCAACGTAAATCCAGAGTATCTGTCCAGCATGCTTCTGATCAAAAGCGCATACGCCACCCAGCTGATAACCGACAGGAGCATCAGCAGATCTCCTTTGTTGAACCGGACCGCGAGAATCGTTTCGAAACTTCCGTCGGAGAGCAGGATCAGCACGCCGACAAAGGCGACGACGAGGCCGGCGTAGTTCCTGCGGCTGAGACGCTCTTTGATCAGAAGAGCCGCCGCCACACTGGTCATAATGGGGCTCAGCGCATTGATGATGGCGGTATTGGCGACTTCCGTGTACCGGAGGCTCAAGAAAAAGAAGTAGTGATAACCCACGATTCCGAACAAACCCAACAGCAGGGCCGGGGCAATGTCGCGGCGGCGAAGGACCAGGGCGCTGCGCTTATAGTGCAGCAGGAGACTGCTCAAGAAAAGCAGGGCAACCACATAGCGCAGCAGGGTGGTCGTTAGCGGGCCCAGATCCAGCGTCGTATACTTGCCGGCAATGTAGCTGCCAGAGAACAACACGCTGGTCATGAGCGGGAGCAGGACTCTATTCATGGGCGTGGCGCGCTTGGCGAGCAGGGCATTTCTAAAGGACAGGCCCGGAGGGCAGTCATTATGACAGAGGTTAGCGTTCGCGATCTGCTTGCGGGGACGACGCCGGTAGGCAGTGAGGTAACGTTGAAAGGCTGGGTGCGGACGCGCAGGGATTCCAAGCAGGGCTTTTCGTTCATCAATCTGCATGACGGGTCCTGCTTCGATGCCATCCAGGTGGTCGCCGATAAATCGCTGCCGAGCTACGAGCAGGAGATCCTGCACCTGACCACGGGCTGCGCCATCGTCGCCACCGGCCAGCTGGTGGAGTCCAAAGGGCGTGGTCAGAGCGTCGAGGTCCAGGCAAAGAGCATCCAGGTGATCGGCTGGGTCGACGACCCGGATACTTATCCCGTTTCAGCCAAGCGCCACACTTTCGAGCACCTGCGCGAGGTGGCGCACCTGCGGCCGCGGACCAATACCATCGGCGCCATCGCTCGGCTGCGCCACTGTCTCGCCCAGGCCATACACGGTTATATGAATGACAACGGCTTCGTGTGGATCCACACGCCCATCATTACCGCCAGCGACTGCGAGGGCGCCGGGGAGCTGTTCCGGGTCAGCACACTGGATTTTGCCAACATCCCCAGGGACGGCGAGAACAAACCGGACTTCTCCTCGGATTTCTTCGGCCGGGAAGCATTCTTAACCGTATCCGGACAGCTCAACGTCGAGTGTTACTGTCTGGCGCTCTCCAAAGTCTATACTTTCGGCCCGACCTTCAGGGCCGAGAACTCGAACACCAGCCGCCACCTGGCCGAGTTCTGGATGATCGAGCCTGAAATCGCGTTTGCGGATCTGAACGACAACGCCGACCTGGCGGAGTCATTCCTGAAAAGCGTCATCAAAAATGTTCTGGAAGAACGCGCCGACGACATGGCATTTTTCGCCGAACGCATCGACAAGACACTGATGGCGCGGCTGGGAAGCCTGGTGCAATCGGAATTTGCGCGCATGGATTACGGCGAAGCCATCAACATCCTCAAACGTGCCAACAAGAGCTTCGAGTTTCCCGTCGAGTGGGGACTGGATTTGCAGTCCGAGCACGAACGCTACCTGGCCGAGGAGCACGTGGGACGGCCCGTGGTGGTCATGAACTATCCGGCTGACATCAAGGCCTTCTACATGCGGCGCAACGACGACGGAAAAACCGTCGCCGCCATGGACGTGTTGGTTCCCGGCGCCGGCGAAATCATTGGCGGCAGTCAACGCGAGGAGCGCCTCGATGTGCTGGACGAGCAGCTGGAAAAGGCGGGCTTGAGCGAGCAACTTTGGTGGTACCGGGATCTGCGCCGTTACGGCACCGTTCCCCACGCGGGCTTCGGACTGGGATTCGAGCGGCTGCTTTACTACATCACCGGCATGGCGAACGTGCGCGATCTAATCCCGTTTCCGAGAACACCGAAAAGCGCACCATTCTAGTCCAGGAGACGTCGTAGGCTAACTGCCCATCAGACGTCTTCTCAGCAAATTGACGGCACTGATGGCAATTTAAGGTGCCTTTAAGGTGCCGAGGTGCCGGGGCCGATATGTTAGACACCCTCATGAGTTGCCCAATTTCAGTCACTTCAATTCTCGGAGCCAGTCAACGATAGGTTGGATGGCCACCGACGGTGTGCTCATGTGGTCGGCGCTCACTGATATCTGGCGATTCATCGGGTCCCGGGGCACTTGCCACATGATCTGGCCGCATCTTTTCCACCTGTCGCTCGAGCCATCGATACAAAGCACTGGCGTATTCGGCTTCACCTTCGGTGCGTTCTTCGCGATGGTCGCTGGTCCACTGGGATCGAACCAACTCAACAGATCATTTGCAGTGCTGGTCGCCGTGTCATTTCCTCCGCCAAAATCCGTGAAAACCGCGGTCTGATCGCCTTCGCCAACATCGATCATGGAACGGGCCTTCTCGACGCTGTCCGATAGCTTCCTGGAAAATCCGGGAATACCAGGGACATGTCCATGGGCCAGCAAAATCACTCCGGAAAGATCTTCACGCCGAGCGGCATATCCAAGTGCAGCATTGGCGCCAATGCTGAAGCCGGAAACGACAATTCTTTTCGCGCCAGCCGACCTTAGATGGGCCACGTAGGTATCGATTTCAACCATGGACGCCTCGTAGCGTTTGTCGTAGATGCGACCTTTGCTCCAAGGCATCAACGGCATTTCGACCAGGATTCCCGCACTTTTCAGCGCCGATCCAAGAGGGAAAACGTGCCTCGTTGTCCCGCCTCTGCCATGCATCAGAACCGTTCCGATATGGTCGCCGGGGACGGGGTCGACCGTTTGACAGCCTGTCAGGGCGACCACCACCGCCGCGACGGATGCAGTGAACGACAAATTGAGTACTGAGAACTTCGTAAGGGCCATACTCGTCACCCTTTGATTAGCCTGACATCATCCATATCCGCACCTTTCCGGCATCCAGGCCGAATTGCTTGCTTGTAGCCGATCTGAGAAATTCGATCCTATTCGACGTTCGCCAGATCCCGAACGACACCTGCCAGTCCATGCACGACCCGTGCAAAGCTGTCGTAGACGACGATTCCCGGACGGTCGGCAGAACTATGGTATTGCGGGTAACGAAACAACGCAGTGTCCGTCACCATGATGCCAGGATAGCCTGACTTCCAGAAAGACCAGTGATCCGACCACCCCACCCCGGTTACCCAGCCGGGCGCCGCCAGACCCTCGGAGGGGAAATTGGCGTGGGAACGAAAGCTGGCAATAGCCCGGCGCACGAGTTTGCGCGATCGCAGGTTGCCGACGAACCCGATGAAGTTGCCTTTGTCAGGATAGAATCGTCCGAATGGAAACGGATAGTGCTGACTGTCTTCCTCATCGGAATAGTAGCCGATGGTCTCCAGCGACAGCATGGCCGTGATGCGCTCACCCTTCGATGCCGCTCGCTCGGCATAGCGACGGCTGCCCATGGCACTCGTATAGCTGTATGGGGGCTCCTCGTTGACGAACGCCACCAAATGCACGCTGCGTGACAACTGCTGTGGACGTAGTATTCTCGCGAGTTCGAGCATCCCGGCGACACCGGTGGCATTGTCGTTGGCGCCGGGCGAACCGGCTACCGAATCATAATGCGCGCCGACTACGACGATTTCATCAGGACGTTCAGTCCCGGCCTTGACGACCTCGATGTTGCTCACCGTTCTACCCTGCACGCTGAAGCTCTGCAGGTTCGGCTGATATTTGATCGATTCAAAAACCGTCGAGATGTATCGCGCCGCTGCTTCCAAGGCAGCGTAATGATGAAGATTGCGCTCGCCGATGGTGCCGGCGAGAGTTTCCACGTGCCCGCGAAGATTGTCCCGCAGCTGTGTTTGTTCCGCGCTCAGGGCTGGCAGAGCACGATCGTAAGACTCGCCGGGCATCGTTACAATTATCATCGCGATGACAGTGGAGTGGATTTCTGCACAGTAATCTAGTATGAGGTCTTGGATGTCGACGGGGAGATATGCATGAGCGCAATAACACCGAATGCCAGAAATCACGAAGGGCTGAATGCCAAGGACTCGCGCTTCGTGGACGTGCCGGATCTGCCTTGGGAGGATACCAAGTTTCCCGGCGTGAAGGCCAAGACGCTGCTCGTGGACGAGTCCAGCGGCCTGCTCACGGTGCTGCTGAAAATGGATCCGGGCGCGAGACTTCCCCATCATGAGCACGTGCTCATCGAGCAAACTTATGTCATCGAGGGCGAGCTGGTGGATCCCGATGGCGTGTGTACCGCGGGTAACTTCGTCTGGCGACCGGCCGGAACCCGGCACGCCGCCTACACGCCGGAGGGTGGGCTCATGCTCGCCGTCTTTCAGGTTCCCAACAAGTTCTTCGAGCACGATGGCGCGGCCAAAGACATGTTGGACCGGGACTGGGACGAGTTCTGGAGCTCCGCGTCAAATCTGCAGACCCAGCGCTGACTGAAATTATCGGCCCCGGCACCTTTTCGTAGGCATTTCGATCGGGCACGGCACCTTTTCGGGCACCTTTTCGGGGCTCAGGTGAACCTACGATAGCCGCGGGAAAATAGATCTGTCCCCATTAATCTTGCATCAGACGTCTTCTCAATAAATTCACGGCGCTGATCACCGCGTATTGGCGGATGCGCTGCCGGTCGCCGGGCAGTTGCACCTGTTGCGCTTCGCTGGCGCCATCCATGGCGAGCCCCAGGAAAACCGTGCCGACCGGCTGACCTTCCTGCTCGGCGGGTCCCGCCACGCCGGTGGTGGCGAGGGCGACGTCCGCTCCCAGCACCCGGCGCGCGCCTTCGGCCATGGCTTTGGCGGCGTCGGCGGTCACCACCGGCCCCTCCGGCACGCCCAGGAGAGAAAATTTCACGTCGCTGGCGTAGCAAACGATGCCGCCGCGGAATACGTCGCTGGCTCCGGGCACGGAGGTCAAGCGCGCACCCATCAGTCCTCCCGTGAGGGATTCCGCGACACCGAGACTGAGCCCCCGATGGCGCAGCATGTCGATGACGACGGACTCCATGGTTTCATCGTCGATTCCGAATATCAGCTCGCCGAGTATCGGTCTCAAACGTGCTTCCTCGTCCCTGAGAATCGCCTGGGTCTCCTCCACGCTGGCGGCCTTGGCAGTGATGCGCACCTTGATGCCCTCGATGCCGCTGGCCTGAAAGGCGAGGGTCGGATTACCCAACGCATCCAGCTCCTCGATGCGTGCGGCCAACATCTCGGCGAGCCCCGACTCCGAGTGCCCCCAGGTACGCAGCACCCGGCTGCCGATCACCGCCGCGACGCCGGCGCGCTTCTGCAGATCCGGAATAACCGTGCCCGTCAGCATCTCGCGCATCTCGTGGGGAACGCCCGGAACCGCGTAGAGGACTTTATCGTTCACCGGGCACACGAGACCCGGAGCAGTGCCCGGCATCTGCGCGATCACCGATGCGCCTTCGGGGACGTCCGCCTGGCGCAGATTGTTACCGGGCATGTCCCGCCCCCTGGCGGTAAACATCGCGCGTATGCGATCAGCGATCTCCGGGTGCCGCACCAGAGCCACGCCCATCACCTCGGCGATGGCCTCGCGGGTAATGTCGTCCTGGGTGGGCCCCAGGCCGCCGCACAGGATCACGGCGTCGCTGCGTTCCAGTCCGAGGCGGATGCACGACACCATCCGCTCGAGATTGTCGCCGACCTTGGTTTGAAAATGGGAATCGATGCCGGCCAGAGCCAGCTGCTCACCCATCCACGCCGAGTTGGTGTCGACAATCTGACCGAGCAACAGCTCGGTACCGATCGCGATGACTTCGCAACGCATGCGCCCTCCCGCTGTTTGCCGTTTTCAAGTTTGCCCCGGGTGCAATTGATCCCGGCTCCAAGCCCTTTGCTTCGACTGCGTACGGCTCGCTCAGGAATATGCCCGATTCGGAAGAGAATTCGAGCCGCTCCGCAAGCGACACCGAGATCCAGGCCACGGCCGCGCCGAAGGAGGAAAGCACCGGTTCCAGAGCCTCCAGATTCGGCAAAGCGAATGCCGCAATATCAGCGCGCACGCTCATCTCCGGCGAGCCGTGGTGGACCCTTTGGATGACGCTCAGAGCAAGCGTTGATTGCGCTGAGCGGGGTCCTTCCTCCGGGATCGCGAACTCGCCGCGGCTTTCGAAATCCGTAAGCCGGGTGCCGCCGAAGCCCCGGTGCGATAGGCGAACCCTGGCTTGATTGTCATCGCTGGCACTGTGCGCGGAGGAAGTTCGCAGGGTCGCGTGAATGCGCGACTCGCCGAAGCCCGCGAACTTGTACTGCACGCACAGACGGACACTGACGAGAACAAAGCCATCCCAGTCGCCAACGATGGTCAAGCGATCCATGAGCAGCGCCCCGGCTTCTCCGCCGTTGCTTCCCACGTCACGAATCTGCCCGCCGGCCGCGCTGCTGGTCAAGAGCCCCCGTTGAAGGCTCGCCGTTGCCCGCGTGTGACCGAGCATCAGGTGCGCGTTCTCGTCGGTGAGAACACTGGACTCCTGGCAGCTCACGTTGCCGTCGGTCATCGATAACTCCTGGATGCCCCGGCAGTTCGCTCTTACGAAGGCCGCTTCCACCAGGGTCGGCAACGCGCAAAGCAAGAGCAGCCAAGCCGGCAGCGGGGCATTCGACCTTGTCGCCACGACCGTCACCCTGATTGATGCCCGGACAGCGCCGCCGCACCCGCGAATCGCGCACGCCCACCGAGTGCCGACTCGACCCGCAGGACTTCGTTCCACTTGGCCATGCGCTCGGAACGTGCGAAGGAACCCACCTTGAGCTGAGGCACGCCCCAGCCGATGGCCAGGTGCACGATGGTCGTGTCTTCCGTTTCTCCGGAGCGGGCCGAGACGATGGCGCCCCAGCCCGCCGCGCGGGATGCCGCCAGGGCCTGTAGCGCTTCGCTCAAAGTGCCCGCCTGGTTGGGCTTGATGAGCACGGCGTTGCAGGCGCCGACGCCGGCCGCGTGGGCGACCCGAGCCGCGTTCGTCACCAGGTAATCATCACCGACGATCTGCAGCCGATCGCCGAATCGTGCCGTGAAATCCGCTAGACCTTGCTCATCATCCTCGCCCAGGGGATCCTCCACCGAGACGATGGGGTAGCGCGCCAACCAGCCGGCCAGACGCTCGATGAGAGCGTCGCTGCCGAGGTCGTCGCCATCCAGGGAAAGGTGATAGCGACCCTGCTGCCCGAACTGCGATGCGGCGATGTCCAGCGAAATGGCGATCTGATCGAGGGGTGTGAATCCGGCCGTTTCGATGGCTTTCGACAGGTACTCGAGAGCCTCTTCGTTGCCGGAGAATTCCGGCCAGTAGCCGCCTTCATCGGCGACGCCCCGAAGTTTGCCATGCGCCTCCAGCAACCGCCCGGCCGCGGCATACACTTCCGCGGTCCACACCAATGCCTGATCGAAAGACTCGGCGCCGGGCGCCACGATCATGAAGTCCTGCACGTCGGTGCGCCCGCCGGCGTGGGCGCCGCCGCCGAAAATCTGGATTTCCGGCAACGGCAGGACGACTTCCCGGTCACCCGCCAGGTGCCGCCACAGGGGCACACCGGCGGCGGCGGCAGCAGCGTGGGCAGTGGCCATGGACACGGCGACGGTGGCGTTGGCGCCCAGGCGCCCTTTGTCGTCGGTGCCGTCCAGGCAACAGAGCAGCGCGTCCACGGCCGCTTGATCGCCGGCATCGGCCCCCTGCAGAGCGTTCGCGATCTCGCCACGAATATTGCCCAGGGCGCGTTGCACGTCGCGGCCCCCCAGGGCCTCGCCGCCGTCGCGAAGATCCACCGCCTCGGCGCTGCCGGTGGACGCACCGGCGGGTGCGATGGCGCGCCCGCGGCTGCCATCGACCAGCCGCACCTCCGCCTCCACCGTGGGGCGGCCACGGGAATCCCACACACGCATGGCTGAAACGCTGTGAATG
>Ga0209980_10000075_pt1 | contig 46882 bp, 44 predicted proteins | sample CR02metaG_FD_183611 | JGI IMG/M metagenome (GOLD analysis project Ga0209980, IMG submission 183611) | Deep subsurface microbial communities from Mariana Trench to uncover new lineages of life (NeLLi) - CR02 metaG (SPAdes) (version 2) | ecosystem: Environmental > Aquatic > Marine > Ocean trench...
CCCGTATTTCTGGTCCAGATCTAAAGTGGTAAAAAGCCACATAAGGAGATCTGAACCATGCCAAAGAAACGATACACCGCCGAAGATATTATTCACAAGCTTCGCGAGGCTGATGTCCTGTTGAGCCAGGGAAAGAACGTCAGCCAGGTCTGTAAGCGGATCGGTGTTGCCGACCAGACCTACTATCGCTGGCGTAAGGTTTACGGCGGGATGAAAGTGGATCAGGCCAAGCGGCTTAAGGAGCTGGAGACTGAGAACACGCGGTTGAAGCGCGCCGTTGCCGATCTTACGGTCGATAAGCTGATACTGAAGGAAGTCGCCGAGGGAAAGTACTGAGCCCAGCGCGGAGGCGCGAAGCGGTGAGCTACGTGAGAGCTCGCCTAGGCCATTCGCAACGGCGGATCTGCCGCGCGCTGGGCATCTCCCGATCAGCAATTCGTTATGAGCCCCAACCCCGAGCCGATGAATCGGCCCTGACCGGTTCGATACTTCGGCTGGCTTCCCGATACGGGAGATATGGATACCGGCGCATACACGCCTTGCTCCAGACGCAAGGATGGCAGGTCAGTCATGGCCGAGTGATGCGAATCTGGCGACGCGAAGGGCTTAAAGTGCCTCACAAGCAACCTAAGCGCAGCCGACTATGGCTTAACGACGGTTCTTGTATGCGCTTGCGTCCCGAGCGAGCGAACCACGTGTGGTCATGGGATTTCGTCTTTGACCGTACCGATGACGGTCGACCGATCAAGCTGATGGTGGTGATCGACGAATACTCGCGGCAGTGCCTGGCCATTCATGTCGCCCGGAGAATACGAGCGAAGGATGCGATCGATGTGTTTGCCGACCTGATGGAGATTCACGGTATCCCAGAACATATCCGAGCCGACAATGGCCCGGAGATGGTGGCGAAGAAACTCAGAGCTTGGTTGGCCCGACTCGGGACGAAGACCGTCTACATCACGCCTGGTAGTCCCTGGGAGAATGGTTACTGTGAATCATTCAACGGCAAGCTCAGAGACGAGTTGCTGAATGGAGAACTGTTCTACACCCTGAGAGAAGCTCAGGTACTGATCGAGCAATGGCGGGTTCACTACAACACGATCCGTCCGCACAGTTCGCTTGGCTATCGGCCACCAGCCCCCGAAACACTGACGCCAATCGAGGAGTTCGCCAATCATCCAATAGCTGCGTAAACTAACTTTCAACCTGGACCAGTTAATGCAGGCACCTCAGCGTCGTCGAACGAGACACCGACACCCGCCGCCCATGTAGTCCCGAATAACTTCGGCGAGTACTACAGCATTCCGAGCAAATAAGTAACGACCGCGCCCACGATGACGGCCAGCCAGTTTACGTTCGCAGTAATCTCAGCCATCTTGTTCTCCCCAGTTGTTAATCGACTGTAGATTAAAGATTCCCGAGAATACCCCGGAATCTGTAGAATCGTTAGTCGACCCCAACGCAGCCGTAGCCTAGAAACCACTTTAGGATTACCCCATAATCGACATCGGCCTGCCCGGCGTGTCAACGCAGGTCCCGTCCCGCGCGTTAGTACTCTGTTGCATGGCGAGGAGCCACCGATGAGAACTTCTGTTTCAGCCCCTTTGCTACTCTTGATTCCCAGCCTGTGTATAGCTCAGATCGAAGCGATCGACGTGTCCGCCGACTGCCTCGTCGGCTCGGCAGTCGCTACGGCGCCGCCGCTGATCGGCGAGAGCTTCGGCACGCAACTCGCTGCGGCTCGTACGTGTCTTGCCAACGAAGACGCCGACTGCGCAGAGGAGGTCATAGACGACATCGATACGGACACCCTGAACGACGATGAGCGGGCCATCCTGGCGTTACTGCGAGGTGACCAGGAAGCGCTCGACGGTAGCGCTCGGCGTGCGCGACGAGAGTATCGCAGAGCCTTGGAGGAGTCTGGGGCGAGTAGGCAGATCGTCCGTGCCGCCATCGAGCGGCTTGTCAGACTACACCTGGAAAACGACGACCCTGACGACGCCCTGGAGCAATTTCAGGCGCTCGAGTGTGGCGACTGGCGGCCCGAGTTACTCGTCCTACAGGCGAGAGCCCAATTCGGTCTGCGCGATTTCGAGGGCGCGCAGGTGAGTGTGCAGAGTGCCATTGACTCCCAACAGCGTTTGGGCAGGGACGTGCCGGAGGACTGGCGTTTGTTCCAAGCCGCGAATCTTAGGAGCGCGGAAACGGCAGCGGACGACGATGTGATCTGCGTTGACGAGACCCCAGTCGGTAGTCGTATCCCGAGAGAGGTCTGTACCACACTGGCCGAGCGCGTGTGGCTGGCCGAACAGTCCCGCGAGTGGATGCGCACGGACGGTGAGGCGGGTGGCATGATCGAAGTTCGATAAGAAATTAAAAGCATTGTGGGCCTTAACCATGGACCCTATTCGCCGTAGTTCCTCGCTGATATTCGTCCAATAGCCTTGATTGTTCTGTCTCAGCGCCGATAATGGCCTTGAAATGCGGCTTCGCTCGCTTAAGGGAGAATAATAATGAGTGAATTGACTCAGAACGTGGACGCCTTCTTTTCGAAGTGGTCACAGGAGCTGCTCAGCGCACTTCGAATCGTCGCGGCGTTCATGTTCATGCAACACGGTGGCCAGAAGATGTTCGGTTTTCCGGTCGCGGGAAACCGCGAATTCGACCTGTTTACCCTCAACCCCGGGCTGATCGGTATCCTGGAGGTGTTCGGTGGAGCCCTTCTGCTCGTGGGCCTGTTCACCAGACAGGTCGCGTTCGTCCTGTCCGGGTCGATGGCGTTCGCCTACTTTATGGTGCACGCACCCCAGGACTTCTGGACGAGAGCGAACGGCGGTGACGCGGCGGTACTGTATTGCTTTGTATTTCTTTATATGGCCGCGGTCGGAGGAGGCTCATGGAGCCTCGATAAGCTCTGGCGACGAGGTGCTTAGCAGGTTCGAGAAACTCAATCGCCTAGCTCGACGGGCAGAATAGCTCCGTGTGCCCGTTCGGCGAGATCTGCAGCAGCTTGAATGTCCGTCTCTGACTGAAACACGCCAGGAGAATCTTGTCATGATCAATTTTCGCACAAGTTTTGCTGCCTGTACGCTCTTGATTCTCAACTGGTCAGGGGTTTCCGCTCACCATTCCTTTGGCCCGTTCTACGACCGTAGCCAGTCCGTTGAAATAGAGGGCGAAATTACAGAAGTTCTCTGGCACAACCCTCACATACGCTTCACGATGACAGGCACCGATTCCAGCGGCCGGGAGCAAGTGTGGGACATCGAGACGAACTCGGTCAGCATCGTCAGCCGACGGGGTCTAACCCCTGAGCTTGTCAAGGTCGGCTATCGTGTCCGGGTCGCGGGTAGCGTAGGCAAACTCGCGGACAATGCCCTCTTCCTGACTAACATGCTCCTCCCGACTGGTGAGGAAATTGTGTTTTCGGGGAACACTCCGCGTTGGTCGCAAAAGATCGTAGGAGAGGATACACGGGCCCCTATCAGTGATGATCCGGCGGGCGAGCTAGGCATCTTTCGCGTCTGGACCAGCGCCGGGCGGCTCTGGAATAACAACTACCCGTTAACTGAGGCGGCGCGAACCGTACGCGCAGATTGGGATCCAGTAGATGACGAACCGACCGCGAACTGCGCACCGAAAGGTATGGTCTTCATCATGGAGGCACCGTATCCAATCGAGTTTGTGGATCAGGGTGACGAGATCTTGCTCCGACTGGAAGAATATGATTTGGTCCGCACGATCTCCATGTCGCCTGACGCTGCGTTCAGGGAACAGCCTACAAGCCTGTTGGGCCGCTCCGTCGGACGCTGGGAAGGTGACACGTTGGTCGTAGAGACCACGGGTATTAACTATCCACATTTTGACAAAACCGGCATTCCCCAGAGTCAGGCGGTCCGCAACGAAGAACGCTTCTCAGTGAGCGCAGATGGCAGTCGGCTGGAATACAGCGTGATCGTTACCGATCCGGCGACCTTCACAGAACCCGTCGTGATGACCAAGACATGGGTATGGAGGCCTGGTGAAGAGGTACAGCACTACGATTGCAGGCAGTGGAGTCAGGCCGATAGTAATACGAATTAGCAGGCCCGCCGGAACACGTGCCCGCGCAGGAGATCTGCGGTACTCTTCAGGACCGGCTACATAGCCTCGCTGCGGAGACGTATACGGAGGGGAACATGGCAATATTCAAAAAGTCAGATGATGACGAAAGCGTAGAATTAGCATCGCCGCCCAGAATCGGTGAGGTGCAGCCAATACGGCCCAAAAACGTGTCAGTCCTCGGACCAACATTAAAATTCAAGGGCGATCTTTCGGCAGACGAAGATCTGGTCATCGATGGTCAGGTTGAGGGCTCGATTGCCCATCACAAGAAGAATCTTACGATAGGCAAACAAGGCCGGGTCAAAGCAGATATTCATGCCAACTCGGTCATCATCGAAGGACAGCTTATCGGCGACATCCACAGCGACAACATTGTCTCGCTGGCTAACGGCGCCGATGTCACAGGCAACATATTCTGCGCCCGTATTATCATGGAGGACGGCGCGAGGTTTACTGGAACAATCGACATGGGAGAACGTCCCAAAGTAACACTAGTGCCGCAAAAATCTGCGCCGGCCAATCAAGCTGATGACGGCTAATTACTGTTTTATGAACTCGGCCAGGCCACGCACAGATTGAATGTCCTGTGTCGCTCATTGCAGATCCAATCCGCCAAGCGCCGATAAATAACAGCGATGGTACCGGCTACTTGATCGTTCTCTAGAACCGGAGCATGGCTGATATTGACTCGCGCGGTCTCTAACGATCGTGGCCCAGACCCTGGCAGAACTCCTCGCCTGCCCACGATGCGGCGAATCACTGCAGACCGATTCGGTTTATCGCTGCGAGCGCTGCGCGTTCGAGTTCCCAGAACTCGGCGGCGTCCGGTGCCTGTTCGCCGACCCGGAAACGACGCTTGGCGAATGGCGCAGCAGGCTCCACCTGGTAGTCAGAAATCTCGAACGTGAAGCGGCGCATCTCGATCAAAGCATGAGATCGACCAAGCTGATGCCGTTGACCAAGAAACGCTTGGGTTATCTTAAGGCAGCGAACGAGGATCACGCACGACGGCTGCAGGCGCTACTCGCACCGCTGGACTTGCAGAGCCTCAAGGCCCGTTACGAAACCCATATAGCGCTGCGAACGCGCCTGCCGCCGGATCAGGGGCTCACGACCTACTACAACAATATCCACAGAGACTGGGCGTGGGGTGACGAAGAAAACACAGCATCCGTCGAGCTGGTTCTGCAAGCGCTTGGCGACGGTGGGCTAGGCGAGAAAGCGTTAGTCCTCGGCGCGGGCGCCGGCCGGCTCGCTTACGATCTCCACCAATCGACGGACACAGCACTGACCGTGGCGGTGGACTTCAACCCGCTACTCGCCCTGCTCGCGCACACAGTCATGAGCGGGGAAAGCGTTGAGCTCTATGAGTTTCCGATCGCACCTAAGACCCTGGAAGACCATGCCGTACTCAGAACTCTGCGAGCGCCCAAACCGGTGCGCGCGGGCATGCACGTCGTTCTAGCTGATGCGTTACGCCCGCCGTTCCGTGAGTTGAGCTTCGAAACCGTAGTCACACCCTGGCTCGTCGATATCTTGCCCGAGGACTTCAGCGTGCTCTGCCGGCGTGTGAATCGTCTCTTGGCGCCTGAGGGACGATGGATCATCTTCGGCTCGCTCACCTTCAATCACGCCAATCCGGCACTACGTTACAGCCTTGAGGAATGCGTCGCCGCGATCCGAGGCACCGGCTTCGCTGAACCGACGGGTCACGAGACCATAATCCCATACATGTGCTCTCCCGCCAGCCGTCATGCGCGGCACGAACGCGTCGTCACCTGGTGCGCGCGAAAAGAGCAGGACGTCGATTCACCGTCGCAACATCAGGCGCTACCGGACTGGCTGCTGCAAAGCGACGAGCCTGTTCCATTATTGAATGCATTCCAGACCCAGGCCATCTCGACGCGAACCTTCGCGTTCGTCATGTCACTGATCGACGGGCACCGTTCGGTAGCGGATATCGCGGACGTGATGACGCAACAGGGCATGATGACTCCGGAAGAAGCTGGGCCCACTATTCGGACGTTTCTGATCAAGATGTACGAGGACAGCCAACGCCAGTCGGGCTATTGAAGTCACGTCACGTTCGTCGCCCGAGCAGCGATCATTCGCCGCTGAGCACCGCGCCGCTGGCTCCCTTCAGCACCGAGTGGATCTCAGCCAGTAAAGACAGCGCAATGGACTCTGGTGAGTCGGCGCCGATATCCAGCCCGACCGGTCCCCTGAGTCTGGTGTCCAGCGCCTTTCCAGCCTCTCCCAGCGCAACAAGCAATCGATCCCTGCGGGCACGTGGCCCGAGAACACCGATGTAGGGCAACTCGAGCGCCGCAAGCTGCGCAAGATAAGCCTGATCCGTCGCCAGATGATGACTCATGACGATGACCGCATCGAAGTCGCCGAGATTGAACTCACGCTCGAGAGCGGCTGGCTCGACCAAAACGGTGCGCTCCGCCCCGTCGAACTCGTGCTTCGCAAGGTAAGCCGGCCGATGGTCAGCGACGCTGACTCGCCAGCCGAGTTCCGCTGCCATGCCGATCACAGGCACGGCATCGAGTCCGGCTCCGAGCACCAATAATCGCGGCACAGGATTCAAGGGCGCATAGAGCACCGCCAAGCCATCCTCACCGGAGTCAAAACGGGCCCTCCCGGACGCCTGCACCGCTTCACAGCCGGCGATGAGGCACCCAAGCGCCGGTGCTGCGGGCGATCGACGCTCGGCCGGATTCAGCGTCCAGACCAGCGTCACTCCGGGCGGCAGATCCGGATCAGTGGAGGCGATGACGGTCGCCACGCTACTGGGTTTATCCGTCAACAGAAGCTGCGCGATCGAGGCAAACGGCTCATACTCTGTCTCCTGATCCAGCGCCTGCAGGAACACCCTAATCATCCCGTCGCAGCCCACGCCGAGCCCGAAGAGATCTTCACCGTCGTCTCGCATATCGTAGCTGACGGTCGCCGGCTCGCCCGTTTCCAACACCGCCCGGGCGCGTTCCGCGAGGTCCCCCTCCAGGCAACCGCCACTCACGAGCCCCTGGTAATCGGCGTTGCCCCGAATCAGGATTCGTTGGCCCGCCTTGGAGTAGGTAGAGCCCGCCGTGTCATAGACGGTCGCCAACACTAGCGGCTCGCCGGTTTGCTGCCAGTCATGAAAAGTCTGAATTATCCGGCGAACACTCATAACAGCTGCTGAGCATAGCAGCAACGGCGGCGTTCCCCGCCCAACCCGGTTGCGCCGGTCAATTCGCGGCTTTAGACTGGCCAGCCCTCGCGTCAGCGCGAGACCGATCGCAGCCAGATTGAATTACAGGGAAACGACGTGGGCCGGCCAAGCAGAGAGGAAACCGAACAAGCGATTCGAGTCCTATTGGGCTGGGTAGGAGAAAACCCAGACAGAGAGGGTCTAAAGGCTACCCCGGAGCGCGTCGTTAAGGCATTCGAAGAGTGGTATAGCGGCTACAAGGAAGACCCGGTCGAGTATCTGCGGCGCACGTTTTACGAGGTCGATGGTTACGATGAGATGATCGTCCTGCGCGACATCGGTTTCGAATCTCATTGCGAACACCACATGGCTCCAATCATCGGTAAAGTCCATGTCGGCTATTTGCCCGATCGGAAAGTGGTCGGCATCAGCAAGCTGGCACGCGTCGTCGAAGCCTTCGCCAAACGCCTGCAGGTACAAGAAAGCATGACCGCGCAAATCGCCCACTGTATCCAGGACGTGCTCAAGCCCAAGGGCGTTGGCGTGGTGATAGAAGGCGTGCATCACTGTATGACGACTCGTGGCATCCATAAACTTGGCGTGGCGATGATCACGAGTCAATTGCTCGGAGACTTTCGCTCCGACCCCCGTACCCGAGCGGAGTTCTTGAATATCATCGGCCGCGCACACTTGCCCGGCTGAGCCCGAAAAGCGCTCTTGATCCATCCGGCAGCGGGGCCTGCAGGTCCCCTGGTCAGCGCGAGGCGGAAAGCCGCTTGTAGGCGTCTAGATCATTTTAAAACTCGAGGTTTTGAGACCCGGTTCACTGTGGCGTTGCTCCTTGAAGCGTATTTTGTTTAATCCGTGAACCCCGCCCGTAGGGGTGACAGAAATGGTCAGTTTGTGTCGCGAGCGCGTTCTTTGACCCCGGCGTGGGGCGAACAATATGTTCAACGCAGCGACCACAGGCTCGGAGGCATGGGCTTAAGATTTTGATTCCATTGAATTTTCAATATCTCTCCCCCAATTTGGCACACGCCTTGCAACAATGGGCAAGACAGGCAGTTTGGGGCCGTCGCCCTTTACTTGCACCACTTGAGGAGGCATCCGTGAGAAATCCGATCAGACAACGTGGCTTCACGCTGATCGAATTGATGATCGTCGTCGCGATTATCGGCATCCTCGCATCGATCGCCATCCCCGCCTTCCAACGCTATTCCGTTCGCGCTCAGGTTTCCGAAGGACTGGCGCTGATCGGGCCGGCCAAGGCTCGTGTCGCGGCTGCGTTTATCAATCAAGGCGAGGCGCCGGCGGATCGAACCGCTGCGGGTCTGACGGCCGCCGCAACCGATACTGCTGGAAAATATGTCACACAAGTGGATATCGTGGATGGTGTTATCGAGATCGGCTACGGTTATGAGGCGAGCGCGTCGATCGCCGGGTTGACCTTCACGATGACACCCTATGAGACGAATAGTCTCGGTGTCGTCTGGCGCTGTGGTAGCGCACCGAGTCCCGCCGGCTTACTTCTCATGGGGACGTCAGGCATGGGCAATATGGCCGCCTATTTGCCGCCGACCGTGCCGGACCGATATCTACCTTCTGCCTGCCGGCCGTAAGCGTATTAAACCGATACTGCGGCTGCAAGGCAGGTCAGGACTCCGCGGCAGGATCCTTTACGCCTTGCCAACGCCGCACCAGGCCCGAGTCCACACCGAACAGGTCTAATACCCTGCCGACACTCTGGTCCACCATGGCCTCCAGATTCTCGAGCTTCGCGTAGAAGGAAGGCATCGGCGGAAAGATGATGCCGCCCATTTCCGTCACCGTGATCATGTTTCTCAAGTGCACCAGATTCAACGGCGTTTCCCTGACCATGAGTACCAGGCGTCGGCGCTCTTTCAACACGACGTCCGCGGCACGTGCGACGAGATTGGCGGTCAGCCCCGTCCCAATCGCCGCCAGGGTCTTCGTGGAGCAAGGCGCAATGATCATCCCATCCGTCTGATAGGAACCGCTCGCGATACTGGCCCCGATATCGCGATCGGAGTGGACGACATCCGCGAGCCCCTCAAGCTCGCTGCGGCGCATGTCGAGCTCAATGGCAACGTTTAAGAGTCCGGCCCCGGAGACGATAAGATGCGTCTCAATATCCGGGATCTTTTGCAATTCTTGCAAAATACGCACACCGTAGACCGAGCCCGCGGCGCCCGTCACTCCTACTATGATGCGTCTTGTCACGCTTGCAGTCCTCATCCGTTTTCGGCCGGCCTCGGAGAACGCCGATGCCAGGCTTGCGAGCATAGCATGTCACTCTTTGGGCTCGGCCGCCCCAGATTGACAACGCTCGCAGCGCCTGGCTACATCGACCGTCTATTGATAACGTTTTATTGCATGCGCTTGTTGCGGTCCTCATTGTTGTTCCTAATCGGGCTGACAGGTATCGCGTCGAGTGATGCGGAGTCGGTCGCCGTCGCCGTTGCGGCCAACTTTTACGCACCGATGGACGCGCTCGTTCAAGATTTCGAGATTCGGACCGATCACGATGTGATGCTCATCAGCGGATCGACGGGCGGCCTGTACGCGCAGATTGTTAATGGCGCGCCCTATGATGTCTTCATCGCAGCGGACGCTCGGCGGCCTGCTCTGCTCGCAACTTCCGGCCTCGGTGTCGTGCAGAGCCAAATCACTGTCGCCCTCGGCCAGCTCGTTCTGTGGACCGCCGACCGCGATCTGATAGATGGTCGAGACCTGAGCCTACTGCAAGACGACCGCATACGTTTCCTCGCCATAGCGAATCCTGACCTCGCACCCTATGGAGAAGCCGCACGCCAGGCATTGGTTGCGATGAATCTCTGGGAGCGCTGGGCGTCTCGGCTCGTGTATGGTGAAAACGTTGCTCAAGCCTACGCGATGGTGGCAACGGGCAATGCGGAGTTCGGACTGATCGCACGCTCACAGGTCTCGGGCGGGGACGGTCGGAGCGATTATCTTCTTGTCCCGCAGGTACTGTATGAACCGATTCGCCAGGACGCTATTCTGCTCGAGCGCGGCGCCGGCAACGCCGCTGCGATCGCCCTGCTCGAGTTCCTGTCGACAGCCGAAGCCAGGGCAATCATTCGCGGTTTCGGCTACCGGCTAGCGGACTAGGCCGACGGCAATGGAACTCGGCCCGATTTGGATCAGCCTGCGATTGGCCAGCGTCACCGTGGTCGTGTTGATGCTATTGGGAACACCGCTCGCTTGGTGGCTGGCGTTCACGCACTCTCGTTCGCGAGCCGTCATCGAAGCGCTCGTCGCGTTACCACTGGTGCTGCCACCCACCGTACTGGGATTCTATCTGCTGATTCTGCTAGGCCCCGCCGGATCGATCGGCAGTTTCTGGGTAGAAATCACCGGCACGACACTAACGTTCTCATTCACAGGCTTGGTGATCGCGTCGGTGATTTATTCCTTTCCGTTCGCAGTCCAGCCGCTGCAGACCGCGTTCGAAGGTATCGGACGGGCGCCGCTAGAAGCTGCGGCCACACTAGGCGCGACCCCCCTGGATACGTTTCTGCGTGTCGCCTCACCGCTGGCGCTGCGCGGTTACCTGTCGGCGATCGTGCTGGGTTTCGCGCACACGCTGGGCGAGTTCGGCGTCGTCCTGATGGTCGGCGGCAATATTCCCGGCGTGACCAAGGTTATCTCTATCGCAATCTACGAGCAGGTAGAGACGTTGAGTTACGCCCAAGCGCACTATCTGTCCGCCGGCCTACTAACATTCTCTTTTGTCGTGTTGCTTGGTGTCTACGTCATCAATCGGCGTATTCCTATCAATCGGTTCTAAGTTATGGCAACGCTGTCCTTGCATATCGATCTTCGCCTCGATGACTTCGTCTTGAGCGTGACCGAGAATCTACAGCTTGAGGACGTCACCGTACTGTTCGGTCCGAGCGGCGCAGGAAAAACGACTTTGCTACGGATTATTGCCGGTCTGGAGAGCCGCGCTGTCGGCCGGATCGCCCTGAATGATGCGATCTGGCAAGACCGGGAGCCGAGGCAGTTCATACCACCACACCTGCGTAGCCTAGGATACGTGTTCCAGGACGGTCGGCTCTTTCCCCATCTAAGCGTCGAAAAGAATCTGCGCTTCGCAGAGCGTCGGGCGACACGCTCCGACGCGTTGACTCTCACCGAAGTCACCACGGCATTGGACCTTACGCCGTTGTTGCAGCGCAATCCCACGTCTCTGTCTGCCGGAGAGCAGCAGCGAGTCGCGATTGGCAGAGCTCTGCTACGAAATCCTGCGTTGATGCTGATGGATGAACCACTTTCAGCGCTGGATGCGAAGCGAAAAGCGGAGATCATTCCCTACATCGCACGCCTGCCCCAGGAGTTCGGGATACCGGTACTGTATGTCACCCACAACGTTGAAGAAGTCACCCGCCTGGCGACAAGGGTCATTCTGCTCGCGCAGGGTCAAATCGCCGCGTACGGCGACGCGATCGAGGTGCTGGAACGGATCGACCTGGAACCGCTTGCGGGACACCTCGAGACCGGAGCCGTACTCGAAGGCCGTGCCACGGCGCATTTGAACGGCATGACGACGCTGAGTGTCGCTGGACAGGACCTACGAATACCGGGCACTTCTGTTGCGCCTGGCAACATCTTACGCTTGCGGGTGCAGGCGCGGGACGTCGCCCTTGCGACACAGCCGCTGCAAGGATTGAGCATTCGTAACATATTGCGGGCGCGGATTCTCTCGATCGACCTCGTGGAAGAGATCTTTGCCGAGGTCCTGCTCGATGTCGGCGGCCAACATCTCCGCGCCCGGATCACGCGCGAGGCCGTTGACGACCTGCAGCTCGCCATCGGCCAGGAGGTTTATGCGCTGATCAAGAGCGTCGCGATCGATCGTGACCTGCTGACTTAACCCGAATTGCAACCGCTCCAATGGAGGGGAAACGGCAGACATGATGGCCGATGCCGACCCGAAGCCTCTGGTAACAACGCGTATCCGTAGCGGCGTGCTAGCTTAACAATCCTTAAGCCAGGCCAGTTGGAGCCGGGCCCAGTGATATCATACCTACCCGATCGACCGAGGGAGACGGCTCGTGGCCGCACGCGCGGACAACTTAGAGATTCGGACGGACTTTTCTCTGCTGATCAATGGCGAGCTCGTATCGAGCGACGCTTGGCTGGATGTCATCAATCCCGCGACCGAGCAGGTTTTCGCCCGCTGCCCGGCCGCGGGCGAGGTGCAATTGGACGCAGCCATCAGCGCCGCTCAGAGCGCGTTTGCAGCCTGGAGCCGGCTTACGTACGAAGAGCGAGCCACCGCCGTCAGACGTTACACGGCAGTGCTTGCTGAACATCAAGATGAGCTGGCTGAGCTTCTGGTACGGGAACAGGGCAAGCCGATCGCACAGGCTCGCGCCGAGCTGAAGTCCTGCTTGAAGCAGGCGGATAACACCGTTGGCTTGCAGATACCTGTCGAGCTGCTCGTCGACAGTGACACTCACCGCATCGAACTGCATTATCGGCCGCTCGGGGTAGTCGGCGTCATCACTCCGTGGAATGCGCCTGCGGCCCTCGCATTGGGCTCGCTGAGCTCAGCCGTGTATACCGGTAACACGGTTGTTATCAAGCCCTCTCCTTACACGCCGCTGACGACACTTAAAATGGGTGAGCTGGCTCGCGAGATCTTCCCGCCCGGCGTCGTGAACGTGCTGACGGGTGGCGACGAACTCGGCCGTCGGCTGTGCGAACATCCTGGAGTTCAAAAAATCTCGTTCACCGGCTCGGTGGCTACCGGCAAGAGAGTACTCGCGAGCTCCGCTGCAACATTGAAACGAGTCACGCTGGAGTTGGGTGGCAACGATCCGGCCATCGTGCTGGACGATGCAGATCCGAAGGCGATTGCCAAGAAGATGTTCTTCGCCTGCTTCGTCAACAGCGGTCAGGTCTGTATGGCGATCAAGCGAATCTACGCCCATGAGGACGTCTATGACGAGCTCTGTGAGGTCCTGGCAGAGGAAGCTCGCAATGCCCCCTACGGCGATGGCTTGGACCCAAAGAACAAGCTCGGGCCATTGCAGAATAAAATGCAGTTTGACAAGGTCGTGGAACTCTTCGAGGTCACGAAACGCAGCGGCGCCCGAATTCTTGTGGGCGGTAACGTTCCGAATCGCCCCGGCTATTTTCTGCCGCCGACCTACGTCACCGATATCGCCGACGACAGTCGGCTGGTCACAGAGGAACAATTCGGGCCGATCGTACCGATCCTGAAGTTCAGTGAGCTCGAAGACGCGATTCGGCGCGCTAACGATACCCGTTTCGGGCTGAGCGGCTCGGTCTGGACCACGGATAGCGAACGCGGCAAGGCCGTCGCAAAACAACTGGAAGTCGGCACAGCTTGGGTCAACCAGCACCGGGCCATATCCGCCTATGTGCCGTTTGGCGGCGCCAAGGAATCGGGCCTGGGCCGCCAACACTCGACTCTCGGTCTGAAAAGTTACATGGAACCGCAAGTCATCAGCGTCACCAACTAGGACGACTTAGAGTTAGGAGAACGCAATGTTATTAGGCGAGACTCTGCGCGTCGCGCTACAGTCGATTCGAGCCAATCTGTTCCGGGCGATTCTGACGATGCTCGGTATCGTGATCGGCGTCGCCGCCGTGATTACGATGTTGGCCGCAGGCGCGGGCGCACAAAAAAATATTGAAGATCAGATCGACGCGCTCGGCGCAAACCTGTTGAGCATAAGCGCGCAGAGCTGGTTCTTACGTGGTATCTCGCGTCAGCAGTTGACGCTCGAAGTGGAAGACGTCTGGGCGTTGGAAGAGAAGACACAGTACATCGATCTCGTCGTACCGAGACTCGAGGATCGTGGTCAGATCAAGTACGGCAACCGCAATCTCAATGTCCGGCTGGTCGGCACGACGGACGGCTATACGGAGATCTACGGCTACGATCTCGCGGCCGGAGAGATGTTCACGCGCGCCGATGATGAGGCCAAGCGGCGTGTTGCCGTATTTGGCGGCGTTCTTCCTCAACAGCTCGAAATTGAAAACCCGGAAGAACTCATCGGTCAGCAGGTCGCGATCCGCGGGGTACCGTTTACCGTCATCGGCGTGCTGGAGGAAGTCGGCTCCGATAGGAACAGCCCCGATGAGCGCGTACTAATACCGCTGCGTACCGCCGAGGCGCGCGTCCTGGGTTCGGAAGATCTCGATGATATCAGCGTCCGGGTTATAGACGGCGTGCCGTTGGAGGTCGCAATGGTGGATATCGAACGCGTCTTAAGGACCGAGCACAGGATTCTTCCGGGCCAGCCGAATGACTTTGCTATTTTTGATCAAAAACAGTTCCTCGAGACACGCGAGGCAGCGCAACAGACATTCTCGTTCCTGCTCGCCAGTATCGCGGGCGTGAGTCTCCTGGTCGGCGGTATCGGCATCATGAATATCATGCTGGTATCGGTCACCGAGAGGACGCGTGAGATCGGCGTACGTATGGCGCTGGGCGCCACTCGGTTTAATATCCTGCTGCAGTTCCTGATCGAATCCATGGTGTTATGCATGTTGGGCGGCATCGCAGGAGTACTGTCCGGCTGGGGCCTGGCCGTGCTGCTGTCGAGAACTGCTGGTTGGGCCGTCTATGTCTCACCGGAATCGGTAATAATGGCGTTCGCGTTCAGTCTCGGCGTGGGGTTGTTCTTCGGCATCCTGCCTGCCAGACGGGCGGCGAATCTGGATCCGATCGAGGCGTTGCGCTGGGAGTAACCGGGAGCTGCCAAGTTCGTCCGGGCGGACACGACTGCGCTGTGTTTGCTACAGCACCGCGATGATCGCATCGGCGACGGTATCCGCATTGGATTGATTCACACCGGCGACATTGATGCGACTAGATTCCACCATATAAACGTGGAACTCTTCCCGGAGCCTGACCACCTGTTCCTTCGAGATCCCGAGAAACGAGAACATGCCTCGCTCTCGAGCGATAAAAGAAAAGTCCCGCGGCGCATTACGCTCTGCCAATTTATCGACCAAGAGGCGACGCAGATCATTCAAGCGATCGCGCATCTCGCGCAGCTCTTCGACCCACAGCATACGTAACGCATCGTCATGCAGTATCTCCGCCACGATGGCCGCGCCATGATCAGGCGGCATCGAGTAGATGCCGCGTGCAACATTCGAGGTGTTACCCAACGCAATCTTGGCAGAGCGTGAGTCCTTCGACACGACACTGATTGCGCCCACTCGCTCTCGATAGAGCCCCAGATTTTTCGAACACGACGCCACGACCACAACCTCCGGCAGCCGCTCGGCCATCAGCCGAACACCGAACGCATCTTCCTCAAGCCCCTGACTCAGTCCCTGATAAGCGAAATCGATCAGCGGCACGATACCGCGGCGTTCGAACAACTCCGCCAGCGCCTGCCATTGCTCCCGGGACAAATCCGCGCCGCAGGGATTGTGACAACAGCCGTGCAGTAATACGAGTTCGCCGCTGCCTAACTTCTCGAACGCTTCAAGCATGGCGTCGAAGTCGATGCGGTGGTTCTCGTAGTCGTAGTAGGGGTATTGCTCCAAGGTGAGTCCAGCAAGCTTCAGTAGCGGCAAATGATTCGGCCAGGACGGATCGCTAAGCCATACCCGGGCATCGGGCTGGGCCCGCAGTATCAGATGGGCGGCAACACACAGCCCGCCGCTGCCGCCCGGTGTCTGCGCTGTGGAGACGCGGCCGTCTCGCAACGCCGGATGATCGGCACCGAACAACAGGGCCTCCATACCGGCATTGAAACGGGGGTTACCCGCGATCGCTACATAGGTCTTCGTCTGCTGAGCGTCGAGCATCTGTCGTTCGCCGCGCCGAACGCACTCGAGGATGGGGGTATTGCCGTGTTCGTCCCGGTAAACGCCGACGCTTAGATCAATCTTGCCGGGATCCTGATCCTCACGGAACAGGGCCATGATGCCGAGAATGGCATCTCGCGGTAATGCTTCTAAGGTTTCGAACACGTCAGTCCTCGAATAAGAAAACGGCTCCAGAGACTCCGAGAGCCGTGGCCCGGCACGAAAGATACAGCAGTATGTAGCGTTAGGTAAGGCCGTCGCGCTACCTGCTCAGCCGATCAGCGAGATACCGAATAACCGCTGCAGGATAAGAATCAGGCACATCCCGGTGAATACCACAAAGCTCAGCCAGCCGAACCAGATCGCGAAAGTCGATGGATAAAACATCTTGTCGTCTCTCGGAATCACAGTAAGACAATAATAAAGATTCAAGAAGAAAATAACCGGCGCGACAAAATAGGCGAGTGCCGATGCAACCAGTACCAGGAATACCGGTCTCGGCAACCCGGCGATGATGGCGACCGAGGCTATCAGTGAGAACAACATACTGATCCGGTAGATGTTGTACTCGGAGTACCAGCGGCGCTCATGTTCTTCGCCGAGATCTTCTCGAGCAATTCCGGGTAGAGCGGCCGTACGGCGGAATAAGTTTCTGCTGCACGCGCCCACGACGCGGGGCCAGCCGTCGAAATAGTTGAATGCGGTCGAGAAAGTTGCCGCCAGTGCGCCGACCAGAAAGATGATCATGGCGCTGGGTCCGATGCTGTCGGTGAAGATTCTCGCAATCTCCCCAATGACGGCGTTACCCGCAACGTCACTGGGATACATCAGCACGGCTGCGAGCAACAAAAAGATACTCGCAAGAATAAACGAGATCACGTGGCCCGCACGGAAATCCCATAGCCCGATCTTGAACCAGCGGCGACAGTACTCCCGCGCGTGGTCGGGTAACCGCAGCGTATCGACGCTCAAATCTTTCTTGCCGTCGGCGAACGGATCGTGCGGCTTGGCCAGGCCGCGCGCCTCAAGCTGCCCCCGGATCCGACCCATGCCGACTTTTTTTGCTTTGCCCCACTCGGAAGCTTGCAGCGAGACGTCGATACCCGTCGGCAGTAAGCCGAGGAAAGATGCGATGATCAACCACGAACCTTCGGGGGCGTCGAGCTGGAAGAAGTGCACGAACTCAGCAACGGGTGCCGGTCGGACGAAATAGACCCCTATCATGCAGATAATCAGCATTCCTGCGGCAATTTTCGTCACGACCTCGACAGCCGCGTAGTTGCCGCGGAGGATGATCGTGACCGAGAGTACACCGAGAAACAAGCCGTACACGGCCAACTCCATATCATCTTCGACACCGGGAATATCGATGCCGAGATATTGATGGAAGAAGTAGAAGATGACCGCAGCCGCGGCGATCAAGCGCCCCGCCTGGCCGACGGCCGACTGGATGATCGTCGTGACAAGCACATACCATACTGGGAGCTTCTTCCAGGCCGTAGAATACGCATCCAGCATGCTGCGCCCGGTGGCATTGGTGAAGCGGAACGCCATCTCGAAGCCGTAATATTTGAAAATGTAGGCGACGGGAAGGCACCACAGCAGCGCGTATTCGTAACGACCGCCCGCGACGGGCGCAGTAATCAAATGGCTCGTACCGATACCCGTCATCATCAGGATCATGCCGGGACCAAAGTGACCGAACAGGCTCCCCGGCGCCATCGACGGCAATTCCAGCTCGTCCAGCTCGTCTTCGCGCAGTTCGGTTGTTGTTGCTTCGCTCATCACGGCTCGCACTCCCCCACAAGACTGCGCCTTTATAGCGGGAAGCGGCGGTGGTATCAAACGAGCAGCCGGCCGTGAACGCGTTAGAATCATCAGATTGGACGACCGGAGTGATGTATGAGAGCAGTCGAGATGACGGGAGTCGGCGGACCCGAAGTCCTCAAAGTGGCGGACGTAGCCAAGCCTAAGCCCGGCCACGGGCAGGTGCTTATTCAGGTTGCCGCGACGTCGGTAAATCGAGCCGACATCATCCAGCGGCAAGGAAACTATCCGCCACCGAAGGGAGATTCTGAGATTCTGGGCCTGGAGGTAGCCGGCGTGGTCGAGAAGCTCGGCCCAGGGGTGGACGGCTGTGACCCTGGAGAACGGGTCATGAGCCTGGTCGGTGGAGGTGGGTATGCGGAGTACGCATTAGCCTATGCGAGCCATCTGATCCGGATACCGGACTGCTTAAGCTTTGAACAAGCGGCGTGTGTGGCGGAGACCTATATCACCGCTCACTTAAATATTTTCAATGTGGGCCGTCTGACCGACGGCGAAGTGGTATTGCTGCACGGCGGTGGTGGTGGCGTCAACACGGCCGGAATCCAACTTTGCAAGCAACTCGTTCCTGCGAGCCGCGTTCTCGTCACCGCGTCGACAGGAAAGCTCGAGCGGGTGGCAGAGCTTGGTGTCGACCTCGTCATCGACTATCAAAACGAGAAATTTGACGAGGCAGTCCGCAACGATACTAACCAACACGGCGCGGATGTCATCCTCGACCATATCGGTAGCGCTTATCTGACCACCAATCTCAATGCGTTGGCCGTGGCCGGCCGACTCGTCATCATCGGCGTTATGAGTGGCGCCGAGGCTGAGATCAACCTCGCCCGGCTGATGGTCAAGCGCCAGCAAGTGAACGGGTCGGTACTGCGATCCCGTCCCGTCGACGAGAAGGCTGCGATCACGGCACGGTTCACTGCAGAGGTGTTGCCGCTGTTCGCTGCCGGCACGATCGAACCATTGATCCACGCGGTATTGCCTCTTGAAGATGTGGCGGAGGCTCATCGCACGATGGAAGCCAGCGCACATTTCGGCAAGATTGTCCTGTCGCTAGCGTAGTGTTCGCATCCGGAGGAGGTAACTGAGATCAGCGCGCTGTAGACCCGCCTTGACCTAACGCAATCGTCAGAATAGGGTGTGTCCCGCGCACGAGCCTGTGCGATGACTTCAGGCAGGACACGGAATCAAGACCAACGAGACTTTATCGCTCGGCGAATTCGTTTCGCTCATGGCTATGCTGACCTCCCTGGTCGCGCTATCCATCGATGCGATGCTCCCTGCCCTGTCGAATATCGGCGCCGATCTCGGCGTGCAGCGCGAGAATGGCACTCAACTGATTGTCTCGGCGTTGTTTGTCGGCTTCGCAGTGGGCCAGCTCGTCTACGGCCCCGTCTCCGACAGCATCGGCCGCAAAACTCCGATCTACGTGGGCCTCGGTCTGTTCATGCTCGGCTCCGTCCTCTCGATGATCGCCTGGAGCTTCCCCGTCATGCTGGCCGGCCGCGTCTTGCAGGGTTTTGGTGCGGCTGCCCCCCGCATCGTCACGATCGCGCTGATTCGAGATCAGTACGAGGGACGCGCGATGGCCCGGATCATGTCCTTCGTGATGGCGGTATTTATCCTCGTGCCGATGATCGCGCCGGCGTTGGGACAAGCCGTTCTTCTGGTCGCGAATTGGCGCATGATATTTGCTCTCCTGTTGACGCTGTCGCTAATCGCAGTCATCTGGTTCGGCATCCGCCAGCCCGAAACCTTGTTACCGAGTCAACGCACGAAGTTTTCTCTGCGACGAATCGCTGCGACCGTCGGCGAGGTACTTCGCGATCGCTGCGCACTCGGCTACACAATCGCGTCGGGGTTGGTCTTCGGCGCCTTCCTCGGTTATCTGAACTCTGCCCAGCAGATCTTTCAGTCGCAGTTCTCGCTGGGCACGCAATTCCCTCTCTACTTCGGAGCACTCGCGCTAACGCTCGGTTGTGCATCGATTTTCAATGCGCAGCTGGTGATGCGCTATGGAATGCGGCTATTGTCATGGCGAGCTCTGCAATCGATGATCGTCGTCTCGACCGGATTCCTGGTCTTCGCCTGGACCGCCGAAGGAGTTCCACCGTTATGGACCTTCATGGTCTGGGGTTCGATGACGTTTTTCTGCTTGGGTATCGTGTTCGGCAACTTCAACGCCATGGCCATCGAGTCGCTCGGCCATATCGCGGGCGTCGCAGCCGCCGTCATCGGCTCACTCGCAACAACGATGTCGCTACTACTAGGTCTGCTTATTGGCCAGGCCTACGACGGCACCGTTCTACCTCTGGTTGGCGGATTCGCAATACTCGGAATGGCCTCTCTCCTGACGATGCACCTAACCGAACGAGGCGTCCAGAGGCCATAGAAGCCGCCGCGACACGCTCGGAGCCGAACCGGTTTAGCCCAAGTATCGGCGCCCGTGCCGGAGACCACGACCAGTCCGCTAGAGATGCTAGGCTAGGCTGAGTCGTTCCAGCAACGGCGTCAAGATTTTGAAGGATGGGCATCCGATCCGCACAGTAACAGGTGGTCGACCGTGACTGAGATAAAATCGGCGTCGATGCGTAGCGCTTATCGGCTCGGTGAAGATTTCAAGCTCGACACGATGGACATCGTGGTTGCGGTGTTGCTCGGTGTAATTCAAGCCGTAATCGAAATCGTTGGACTCCTCGGCTTCCTTGAGCGCGCGGTATGGGCGACGGGTCCCATCGGCTTCGTGATCTACGCGTTCTATAACGGCACCACGTGGATTCTGTTCTATGCGGGGGTGTACCTGCGCAAACGTGCAATGGTCGTCATCCTCGCTGTCGGCGTCACTGCACTCGTGCGCTGGTTCGCCGGCGATCCTGACGGCCCGGTGCTGATGTTCTACGGCCTGTTCCCGGCTACCTGCGGTGCGACCATGATTGCGCTGCTGCGCTGGCGAGGCGGCCAGTTGTTGTTTGCACTGGCGGTTGCGGTGACGGCCGTTGCCAATCAATGCGCAATGTTCATCGGCCAAGGTGGATTCCAACTGGTCAACGGTACGACATGGGCTTTGATTTCGATGTCTGTCGCCGCGCTCGGCGGCTTGCTCTGGGGCGTACTCGCCTGGCACCTGGGACGCGCACTCGAGAATGCCGGGGTGCCGTCGCTCGACAGACCACCGGCCCTGGGCGGCGGTCGGGGCGAGCACGCATGAACCTAGCCCAAAGTCCGCACCAGGCGGTCGCTGCACTGATCTCAATTGCCTGACGTGGCGGACGAACCCGCCCTCGTCGTCGAAGACTATAGTTTCTGGTTCAAGCCCGCGCCGGGTCGTCCGGAAGCCCCCCCTGCCCTCGTCGACGTTTCGTTCGAGATCCAAACCGGATCATTCGTACTCATTCTGGGTCGCAGCGGCTCGGGAAAGAGCACGCTCGCCCTGAATCTCGTCGGAATTTACCCCGATTACTTTGGCGGACGGAATCAGGGACGGATGTTGATCAAACACCCCGACCGTGGACTGATCAATCGCCGCGAACTCGAGGCAGCCGACCGGTTCAGATTGATCAACATGCTGTTTCAGAATCCGGAAGATCAGATCGTAGCCCTGACGGTCGAGGAGGAAGTCGGGTTTGCGCTTGAGAACTATCGATTTGCACCGCCCGAGATCCACCGGCGCATCGACTACGCGCTCGACCTCGTTGGGCTCGACGGCTTCCGGCGACGCGAGACACTTCATTTGTCAGGGGGCGAAAAGCAACGGGTCGCGCTCGCATCAATGCTCGCGCTTGAGCCTTCCATCCTGATCCTCGACGAGCCGACCTCGAACCTCGATCCGGCCGGAACCGCCGACGTGCTGGGCACGATTGATCGGGTGCGCGAAAAAATCGGCCTGACGGTGATGGTTATCGAACACGAGGTCGACGAGGTATTCAGCCGGGTCGATACTGTGCTGCTCGTAGAGGATCATCGGGTCATGGGCCCGTTTACACCGCACGAGTTCATGAACGAGCGTGGAATCTTCGTCCGCGACGACATGGGCCTGTGGATCCCCCAGGCCTCGGAAATCGGATTGGAGCTCCAGGCACTCGGAATCGATCTTCGGGGTAGCGTTCCGCTCAATGGCACCGAGCTCGTCGAGGCGCTCGAAACCCTGAATGCCGGCTTCCCGCTCGCGTCCGCGCCGGCCACGGGCGACGTCGATCCAGACCCACCGGCAGCTCGCAATGAATCGCGTACCACCGTCATCGACGTCCAAGACGTCTCCTTCGCATACGGGGATCGTCAGGTCTTGACCGGCATCAGCTTAGCCATACACCGCAACGAGCTGCTCGCCATCGTCGGCCAGAACGGCTCGGGCAAATCAACGTTGGCGATCTTATTCAACGGCATCGCCATGCCGGATTCGGGCGTCGTGCTCGTCGACGGCATCCCCACCAGTGACTATGACTTTGCCCATCTCGTCAAACGGGTCGCGTACATTTTCCAGGTTCCGGAAAAGCAGTTCGTCTGCCGCACGGTCTACGACGAGATCGCCCACGGGCTGCGGTCCTTAGGGTTGAGCGAGACAGACGTGGATGAGCGCACCCTCGCGTTCCTTGAGACCGTGCGGCTGCTCGATCGCCGTGACGCGAGCCCATATGTCTTAAGTCACGGACAGAAACGGCGCCTGTCGGTAGCCGCGATGGTGATCGGTAATCCCGAGGTCGTGGTCCTCGACGAGCCGACGTTCGGCCAAGACTACCACCAGGCCCAGAACCTCATGCAGCTTCTCCGGGCGCTGGCCGACGATGGTGCCGCGGTCGTGTTCATCACCCACGACATGCGGTTGGTCGCCGAGTACGCCGACCGGGCCGCGGTGCTTAGCGACGGTGAGATCGTCTTCGACGGGACGCCGTCCCGATTATTTGCTGACAAGGAGATCCTGGCACGGACCCGGCTGAAGCCGCCAGCAGTGCATGATATCGCCGACAGGCTACTCGGGGAGCCGGTTCTGACAACCCCCGCACTATCGCAACGGATCCAGGAGGTCATCGGTGACCGACTTCGAACTATCCTATAAGCAGGGCAACTCCCTTTTCCATCGGATGACGCCGTTTTCAAAGCTGTTGTTCGTATTGAGCGTGTCGTTCGTGGCGATCTTCAACACCAACCTTTACGTCGGCGCGGGCTTGTTCGTATTCTGCTTCCTGTTCGCCACCTTCCTCACCGGGGTTCCGCTCAGGCAGTACTGGGCGCTCGGCAAGATCATCCTGCCGTTTATCCTGATCCTGGCTGTCGTATTCCCATTTTTTTATGGCGGTCAGGCTACGGTGGGTTCGGACACGATCGCGATCCGCACGCCGGTCAAGGATTTGACCTGGGCTGCTCTGGGCTTCGGCGCACTTCTAGCCTTGAGGTTCCTGGCGTTAGGCATGGCCGGCCTAGCGTTCGCCTTCACGACTCATCCGACGGATCTGGTGCAGAACCTGTCCAAGCGAGGCTGGGACTATCGGCTCGTCCACGCACCGGTACTGGGTCTGATCCTGTTCCCGTCATTTCTGCAGCTGGGTCGTGAGATCTCAATCACGCAGCGTATCCGCGATCTCGGGCAGGACACGAACTGGTTCAAGCGGAAGTGGATACGCATGAAGCACCTGGCCTTCGCGATGCTCGTGCTAGGCTTGCGCAACGGTCAGACCCAAGCAATGGCGCTCGACATTCGCGGTTACGGTGCGTACAAGACGCGAACCTTCATGCGCGAGCTGCCAAGCCACCGGGGCGGCGAGATCTTCGCTTGGGTATTCTTCGTCCTGTCGGTGGTCTACTTGGTCATCCAGTTTAACCCGGCCACGATGCAGTGGAATATGGAGTTCTGACGGCTTAGGTCGAGTTGGCGGAGCTTTCTTTTCAAAAACCGTCTTAGTTGGCCTGTAGGTCTTGCAGCGAACCGCTCCCTTGCGGAGCGTAGAATGTGGCAACTTCTCCGCTGGGCAGAAGCGCGTGGGTCACTCGAAGCATCGTCGCACCATTCCGGCCCGGGTTACCCTTCAGAGTAAGCCGGTCTCCGGGGCTGATCATATCGCCAGTGACGCCGAAGCGGCGCATCATGTTGTTGGCGGGAAGCTCGGCAATCCATTCCGTCTCGTTACCCTGTTCGTCCGCCATCGTATAGATCAGCCGGCCGCGGGGATTGGCGGCCGTGAACGACACTGCTGTCACGTCGCTGTGGACAATCGCCACACCCATATCGAAGTAGTACCCTGGGTTGTGGTGGGCGGAAACGGAGATCCCGGCTATCAATGCCAGGACCATCGACGGAATCACTGTGCCGAGCTTTCTCATCACTTGTCCCTCACTCGATACCCCATCACTCAAGATTGCCCCGATCATTCCACATCTCCCCGTCCGGCGTATAGTCCCTACCCGTGCACGAAATAGCGCTCCTCGTCAGGACTGAGGGCGTTATCTTCCGGCTGGACAGCGACATTCGAGGCGGATCTCGAGAGCTTAACAGCGTTGTTGCCGAGCCCTGAGGATCTAGGGTACGATTTCGGCATACCTTTCAGGATAAGACCTTAATGAACCCTGTTGGAAGAATCGCCCTAATCGTTACAGTAACAGCAGTAGCCGTTCACTTTACCGGTGTTGCCTATGCTCAGGCTGATTTCGAGGGGATTTGGAATCCGCAACATCCGCCCCGTATGGGCCAGCCGGACCCCGCTTCGGTCAGGCTGACGCCCGAGGGGCAAGCGGAATATGAGAGTTACGGTCCGGAGAAAGACCCGACCTTGAGGTGCCTGATGCCGGGCATTCCCCTCGGGCTAGTCGATCCTTATCCGATCGAGATCGTTCAACAGGATCACCAGATTCTGCTTCTGTATGAGCATTTTCACCAGGTTCGCCGTATTTTTATGGACGGCCGTGAGGCGCCCGACCACTGGCTACCGTCAATCGGCGGTTACTCCACGGGTCACTGGGAAGGCGAAACGCTAGTGGTCCGTACTACTCTAATGTCGCCTGACAACTACACATGGACGAACGGTTTCCCATACTCGGGGGATGAGGACGCCTACGTAATCGAGCGTTATCGCCGGGATGGGGACGAGTTGACATTTACGGGCGAGGTACACGATCCGAGATACTACGAAGAACCCTACGTCGTTAATGGTCGCTGGAATTTCGCACCAGACGGCGAGATCTGGGAGTATGAGTGTATTCCAGAATTCGGCGGCATACAGTGAGCACAGCACAAATTAAGTGATAAGAAAGCCTAACTACCTATCGCTATTCACTACGCTGATACTGTTCGTCGGATTTCCGGCGACAGCGCATCACAATGGGGCCACGTATTTCGATATCTCTACCGAGCTTGAGCACAGTGACGCCACGGTCGTCTCGTATGATCTTGTCAATCCGCATGGCAGGCTGGTGTATGTGTTCATGGACGACGAGGGCAATGAGGTAGAGTGGCGTGCGGAGCTGCCGAGCGCCAATAATGCCCGTCGCAGGGGGTTGAGTGGCGATTTATTCCAACCGGGAGATAAGTTAACTACTCTTTCGGGTTCGCCGAGCCGAAGCGGGGCTAACTTCATGCGACTGACCCGCGTCGTGTTCGCCAACGGCGACGTCGCGCAGATTACTGGCCGCAATGCCGGGATCGTACGAGCTGGAATAGAATAGACCGCTGGCCCAGGGATGTTATTCGTCGCAAGACCGGCGTTATAGTCAGCTGGTTATGAAAATCAGATTCGCAGCTGTTCGCATCACGTTGCTGATAACCTTGCTCGCCACAGCTTCTGCGGATGTTGCTACGTCCGACGTGCCGGATAGTAGAGAAGCAGAAGTCGGATTGACGCGCATTGAATGCGCAGGCGATGACAGCACCTACACGTTTCGATTCCGAGGGGCGATTATCGATACTGGAACGGTAGATGCTTCCTATGAGGTCATTTTGACCGCCGCACACGGACTGCCATCCGATGTAGACGTGCTACGGCGAAGATGTCGTGTGGTGGGGGCGGAGGACGGCCGATACCGAATCGAGAGCGTCTGGCGCCCAACTTCTCAGGGCCGCGGTTCGGTAGATGATTGGGCCGTCCTACTCACGGAGCGGCGCTTCAGAGGTCACGTGAAACGAGTGCGTACGCTTGCGACCGACAATGCCGCCCGACAACAGATGGCTGGAAACGAGATGCCTGTGAGATTACCGTTACGCTTCACCGGCGGCGAGCGAGCGTGCAGCCTCACTCAGCCCGGATCATTGGGCGTGAATCTTGCAGCGGAACTTTTAGGGCATACGTGCCGGGCTTGGTTCGGTCATTCAGGTTCGCCGATTCTGACTACGGTTGAGGGCGAGGTGTACGTTCTCGGGATTCATCTAGGTAGTCTGTGGATAGTTGAAAACCACGCATCGCTCGAGATAGGCCGTTACCTGGATGCCAAGATAATCGAGACAATTCACGCTGCCACTGCGCGGCAGCGAGAGTGAAGCACTTCAATACCGAACTCCGCTAAACAACCGCCTGCTACGGGTTAATCAATCTAAGCAATGCCCATCTCTACATAGCATCCAGATTCTAGTTGCCCGCCAACAGGCTCTGGTATACTGTATACCAGAATACCAATAACATAATCTAGAAACATGGCTGCAGCCCAGATCAACCTTCGTCCTGTCGATACCAGTGTCGGGCTAAAAGACAAGGTCTACCTAGCGCTCAAGAGCGCCATCACTGCGATGGATATCTATAGCGGTAATCAGGCGCCGAAGCTGGACGAGCGCCGTCTGGCCGAGGATCTCGGTGTCAGCCGCACACCAATCCGCGAAGCCTTGTCGCGACTGGCGCAAGAAGGCCTGGTGGAGATGATTCCACGCAGGGGCACGTTCGTGGCCCGCAAGAGCAAGCAAGAGATTCTCGAAATAATTTCGGTCTGGGCAGCGCTGGAAAGCATGGCAGCCAGACTGGCGACTGAGGTGGCAACCGACGAGGAAATCGGCCAGTTACGCAGACTGTTCGTCACGTTCGAAGGACCAAACCGGCCGCAGGCCCGGATCGATGAGTACTCGGATACCAATATTCAGTTTCATCAGCGCATCATCGCGCTGAGCAAGAGTGAATTGCTGAAGAAAATGGCGGACTCGTTGTTCGTGCACATGCGCGCGATCCGCGCACAGACCATTACGGAGCGTGATCGGGCCGACCGCTCCATTATCGACCACCTGCACATTATCGAGGCCATAGAAGCCAGGAATACGGAGCTAGCCGAACGGTTGGTCCGCGAGCACTCCTTCGGCCTAGCTGAACACATCAACAACTACGTCGATTACCTGGATTAAGAACTAATAATTACGGCCTAGGCGACAACTCACTCAATAGACATCAAGAGGGGCAATCCCATGGCAAGCGTTCCTGCACGACCAGGACAATCCACCACCGCAGAAGACACTCTCGCCCGGAAAAGTCGGGACGAGAACATCGTCTCCGGTGGCCATCTCGTTGCTGCAGCCCTGAAGAACGAGGGCGTCGATACGATCTTTACGCTTTGCGGCGGTCATATCATCGATATCTACGATGGCTGCATCGATAACGACATTCGCATTATCGACGTGCGCCACGAGCAAACTGCCGCCCACGCGGCCGACGGCTATGCGCGCCAGACCGGTGGACTGGGCTGCGTCGTCACGACGGCGGGTCCGGGCTTCACCAACGCGCTGACCGGCATCGCCACGGCATTTCGCTCCGAGAGCCCGGTGCTTCACATCGGTGGTCAAGGCGCATTAACACAGCACAAGATGGGGTCACTGCAAGACCTGCCTCACGTGGATATTGCCGCGCCGATCACCAAGTTCTCAGCCAGCGCGCGCTCGACCGAGCGCATTGCAGACATGATCGCGATGGCGGCGCGCGAGTGCTTCACCGGCGCGCCCGGACCGAGCTATCTGGAAATACCTCGTGATGTGCTGGACGCCGAGGTGCCGCTCGATAAAGTCGTTATTCCGGAATCCGGCCGCTACCGGGCGTCGACCAAGTCTATCGGCGACCCCGCCGACATCGAAACGCTGGCCGATCTGCTCGTGCAGTCCGAGCGGCCGGCCATTTTGCTCGGCACGCAGGTTTGGACATGCAGGGGACACGAAGCAGCGATCGCACTGCTACGCGGCTTGAATATCCCGGCCTACATGAACGGCGCCTCCCGCGGCCTGTTGCCGCCAGGCGATCCGCATTACTTTCACCGGACGCGAGGCGATGCGTTCAAGGAAGCCGATGTCATCATCATCGTCGGCACGCCGTTCGATTTCCGCATGGGCTACGGCAAACGTCTGCGGGCCGATGCGGCCGTCGTTCATATCGACATGGACTACCGCACGGTGGGCAAGAACCGCGACGTCGCCCTGGGGTTGGTCGGAGATCCCGGCGCGATTTTGCAAGCCGTGCACGACGCGACGACGGCAGTGAGCAACAACGGCGCCAAACGCCGCGAAGCATGGCTTAAGCAACTTCGAGAACTTGAGAAGACGAAGACCGAAAAACTCATGCCACTATTCCGCTCGGAAGCCAGCCCCATCCATCCCTATCGCGTCGCGTGGGAACTCAACGAATTTCTGACCGAAGACACGATCTACATCGGCGATGGCGGCGATGTCGTGACGATCAGTGCCCAGGCGGTCCAACCGCGCGCGCCCGGCAACTGGATGGATCCGGGGGCACTGGGCGGCCTCGGCGTCGGCACCGGCTTCGCGTTGGCCTCGGGGCTCGCACATCCGGACAAGGAAGTCTTGTGCTACTACGGCGACGGCTCCTTCGGCATGACGGCTTTCGACATGGAAACTGCGAACCGTTTCGGCGCGCCCTATATTGCCGTGATCGGCAACAACTCGGCCATGAATCAGATTCGCTACGGACAGCTGTCGAAATACGGCGAGGAACGTGGCAACGTCGGCAACCTGTTGGGTGACGTGCCGTTCTCGAAGTTTGCCGAAATGCTGGGCGGCTACGGTGAAGAAGTCCGAGACTGCGACGAGATTGCCCCCGCACTGCAGCGCGCCCGGGACGCGGTCGGCAGTTCCGGCCGATCGGCCGTTGTCAACATATGGGTAGACCCCAACGAATGGGCGCCTGGCACCAAACGTCAAACCATGTACAAGTAGACGGAGAAAACGAGACTCATGGATAAAGCACTCTCTGGAATCCGGATCCTGGACATGACGCATGTACAGGCCGGACCAACCTGTAGTCAACTCATGGGGTTCCTGGGCGCGGATGTCATCAAAGTCGAGTCGCCGGCCGGTGACGCCACGCGCAAGCAGTTGCGCGATATTCCCGATGCCGACAGCCTGTACTTCACGATGTTGAACTGCAATAAGCGCTCGATCACGCTGAATTTAAAAAATCCGCAGGGGAAAGAAGTTTTCACGAAATTGATCAAGATCTGCGACGTCGTCATGGAAAACTTCGGTCCGGGGGTGCTGGATCGGTTGGGCTTCGCTTGGAACAAGGTGCACGAGATCAATCCACGCATCGTCATGGCCTCGGTTAAGGGTTTCGGTACCGAGGGGCCTTACGCCGCGTTCAAAGCCTACGAGAACGTCGCGCAGGCCATGGGCGGCTCGCTGAGCACCACGGGTCTCCGTGATGGGCCGCCGCTCGTCACGGGCGCACAGATCGGCGACTCCGGCACCGGAGTCCATCTGATGGCCGGCATACTGGCGGCGCTGCTGCAGCGCCAGCGGACCGGCCGCGGCCAGTACGTCGAGTGCGCGATGATGGACTGTGTCATGAATCTTTGCCGGGTCAAGTGGCGCGATCATCAGCGCCTTGAACACGGCCCACTGACCGAGTACGCCGTCCAGGAGTTCGAAGACTTTACGCCACGCGCGGGTAACGACTCCGGCGGTGGCCAGCTCGGCAACGCCGTGCAATGCAAACCAGGTGGGCCGAATGACTATCTATACGTCGTTATTCAGGAACAGGTCTGGAACGCAATTGCCGAGCGAATCGGTGGCGAGGCGTTGCTGAATGACGAGCGTTTCAACCACATCACCGCCAGGCGCCAGCACCAGAACGAGATGTGGCAGCTGCTGACCGACTTCGCGAGCGACTACACGAAATGGGAATTGATGACCATACTCAACGAAATCAACGTACCTTGCGGGCCCATTTTGAGCACGAAGGACCTCGCTAACGACGAGCACGTTAAGCTTCGCGAGATGTACGTCGAACTCGATCATCCCGAGCGTGGCAAATGGTTTAACCTGGGCTGCCCGATCAAGCTGTCCGACTCACCTGTCGACATCAAGCGCTCGCCGCTACTCGGCGAGCACACCGATGAAGTCCTGAGCGAAGTCCTCGGCTACGCGAACGATGAGGTTGCCGCTCTCAGGCAAGCCGGCGCATTTACGCGCTAGCGGCTCCAGAAAAAGCAAAACGATAAGGAGATCGAACATGACTCACCGTCGAGATGACGTCCGCGTGGTGCTGGACCGTGTGAAGGCCGATGGTCGAACAGCGCTCACCGCACCCGAGTGCAAGACGGTGTGCGATGCCTACGGCATCCCTCTGCCCGAAGAGGGGCTGGCGAACTCGCCGTCCGAGGCCGTAGAAATCGCAGACGGCATTGGCTATCCGGTGGTCATGAAGATTGTCTCTGCCGACATCCAGCACAAGACCGAGGCAGGTGGCGTGCTGATCGGAGTGTCCGATGCCGCGAAGGTCGCTGCCGGCTACGACTCCATTATCGAGAACGTCCATGTCTATGCGCCCGACAGTAAGATCGTCGGTATACAAATTCAACAAATGTTGGACAGCCACGATCGCGAAGTCATCGTCGGCGCCGTCAGCGACCCCAGCTTCGGTAAGCTCGTGGCGTTCGGTCTGGGCGGCATTCTCGTCGAGGTGCTCAAGGATGTGACGTTTCGGCTGGCGCCCGCCAGCGAGGAAGACGCCCTTTCCATGCTGGACGGCATTCAAGCGGCACAGATCCTCACAGGAGTACGTGGCGCAGAACCGGTGGATCGTGACGCGCTCACGCGCATCATCATCAATGTCTCCGAACTCATCGACGACTTTCCCCAGATCCAAGAGATCGACCTCAATCCAATACTCGCAAATCCGGCTGGTGCGACGGCTGTCGACGCCCTGATCAGCGTCGATTTCTCGCCACCGAAGGAGATCTATCGCCCGACTCAGGAAGAGATCCTCTCGGTCATGAAACGCATCATGAATCCCAAGGCAGTCGCTGTGATCGGCGCATCGGATACCGAAGGCAAGATCGGCAACTCCGTCATGAAGAACATGATCAACGGTGGCTACGAAGGTAAGCTCTACCCGATCAACCCGAAGGCCGACGAGATCTTAGGGCTAAAGGCTTACAAGAGCGTCAAGGACGTCCCAGGCGACATCGATGTCGCCGTGTTTGCCGTCCCCGCAAAATTCTGTGTTGCGGCGATGAAGGAAGTCGGCGAAAAGGGTATCCCAGGCGCCATCATGATTCCCTCAGGATTCGCCGAAGTCGGCGAGCACGAGTTGCAGGATGAGTTAGTCGCGGTAGCGCGCAAGCACGGCGTCCGCATCATGGGCCCGAATATCTACGGCTACTATTACACGCCGTCGAACCTTTGTGCGACGTTCTGCACGCCTTACGACGTCAAAGGCAAGGTCGCGCTATCCTCTCAGAGCGGTGGCGTAGGCATGTCGATCATCGGCTTTAGCCGCTCGACCAAGATGGGTGTCTCCGCCATCATCGGCCTGGGTAACAAATCGGATCTGGATGAAGACGATCTGTTGACCTTCTTCGAACAGGACGAGAATACGGACGTCGTGGCGATGCACGCCGAGGATCTCAAGGACGGCCGCAGCTTCGCCGAAGTCGCGAAACGAGTGTCGAAGAAAAAACCTATCGTGATGCTCAAGGCCGGCCGCACTCAACTCGGTGCGCGAGCGGCAGCGTCGCATACGGGTGCGCTAGCGGGGAATGACAAAATCTACGACGATATTCTCCGCGCCAGCGGCGTGATTCGTGCGTACAGCCTCAACGATCTCCTGCAGTTCGCCCGCGGGCTACCAGTGTTGCCGACCCCAAAAGGCGAAGAGATCGTCATCATCACCGGTGCCGGCGGCTCGGGAGTGCTGCTGGCCGACGCGCTCGTAGACAACGGCTTGTCGTTGATGTCGTTTCCTACCGATCTCGATGAAGCGTTCAAAGAATTCATCCCGCCATTCGGGGCGTCGGGCAACCCTGTCGATATCACCGGCGGTGAACCGCCGACGACCTACGAGAAAACGATTCGCCTGGGACTTGAAGACGATCGGATCCATTCGTTGATACTCGGTTATTGGCACACGATCATTACGCCGCCGATGGTATTCGCAGAACTCTGCGCCCGTGTCGTGCAGGAAGCGCGCGATAAAGGCATCGATAAACCGATCGTCGCCTCGCTCGTCGGTGACGTGCAAGTGGAACAAGCCGCCGAATACCTTTACGAGCGGGGCATCGTGGCTTGCCCCTACACGACGGAGCTACCGGTCGCCATCCTGGGCGCCAAATATCAATGGGCACGCAGTGCCGGACTGCTGTAGGCTCGGATATGCGACTGGAGCGCTCCAACGGAAGGCCATCGTGACCGCGTTAAGAAGCCTGCTTTTTATTCCCGGCAACAAAGAGAACATGCTCGCGAAGGCGGCGGGCTTACAGCCCGACGTATTCGTCCCCGACATGGAAGACTCCGTGACTAACGCGGAGAAAGACAACGCGCGTAAGACGATCCGATCTTTTCTGCCAAAGCTCGCCCAGACGGGTGTACCGATCATACCGCGGGTCAATTCGTTGGACTCGGGATGGCTGGAACTCGATCTCGCAGCAGTCATCGGACCCGACATTCTCGGAATATCCATCGGCAAAATCAACGGTCCACAGGATATCGAGACGGTTTCCGATTTGCTAGCGGAGTCGGAACAAGCAGCGGGCCTAGCCGTTGGAACTCTGCAGTTGATACCGTGGCTTGAGAGCGCGAGAGCGATCGTTAAGTGCTATGAGATCTGCACGTCCAGCCCCCGGATTATCGGTGTCGCATTCGGCGCCGAGGATTTCACGCATGACATGAGCATCGAAAGACTCGAAGACGATACCGAAGTGGCCTACGCAAGAAACGTATTGTGTGTCGCCGCCAGAGCGGCACACATGACAGCCCTCGACACACCCTATTTCCGTTTCAAGGACGAGGCTGGGCTTAGGGTGAACAGCGCCGCAGCCAAGCAGGTTGGGTTCAAGGGTAAGTTCGCGATTCACCCGGCACAGATCGATGCGATCAACGAGACATTTTCTCCATCTAAGGCGGAGATCGAGCACGCGCGAAGAGTCGTCGCGGCCTTCGAAGCAGCGGAAACCGCAGGACGTGGCTCGACGTCGCTGGACGGCAAAGTCATCGACGTCCCTGTAGTAAAGCGGGCTAGAGCCGTATTGGAACTTGCTGATGCTGACGTGTAGGAACGGCCACCGCCCTCTAACCGAGATGCTCGGCGAAGAACGCTAACGTTCTCTCCCAAGCGAGCGCCGCTGCAGCCTCATCAAAGCGCGGGGTGGTGTCATTGTTAAAGCCGTGATTCGCACCCTCGTAGAAGTGGGCCTCATAGCGTACGCCCGCAGCCTTCAGTGCCTGTTCGTAGGCCGGCCAACCGGCGTTGATCCGCTCGTCCAAGCCGCCATGATGCAACTGGAGTGCGGCTTCGATATTAGGGACATCCTCGGCGCCAGGTTGACCGCCATAGAACGGCACCGCAGCTAGTAGGCTCGGCACGCGTACGGCGAGCATGTTGGAAATTCCGCCGCCAAAGCAAAAACCCGTGCAGCCGACATTGCCGTTGCAGTCCGAATGGGCCTGGAGGTATGCCACCGCAGCGACGAAATCTTCAGCCGTCTTGTCGCGATCAAGCCCGCCGAACAGTTGCCGCGCACTGTCCTCATTACCCGGATAACCGCCCAGAGGCGTCAGCGCATCGGGCGCGAACGCGAGGTAACCCGCAAGACCCAAACGTCTGGCAATGTCCTCGATGTGCGGATTCAGACCACGGTTCTCGTGTATGACCACGACGCCGGGCAGCGGACCATCCATGTTCGCCGGTTTGGCCATATAGGCGCGGATTGTGCCGTAGCCCTGTGGCGATGGATACTCGAGATAAGTCGTGGAGAGACGTGAGTCATCCTCTGTCACGCGCTGACCTCTGGCGAAGTCCGGGCTCAGACTCTCCAGCAGCGCCGCAGCCGTTACGCCACCCACGGTATAGGCGGCCGCCCGATCCAGGAAACCCCGCCGGCTGATGACGCCGTGGACATAGCCGTCGAATAGCTTCAAGACCCTAGGGTCGAAGTCGCTCGCTTTCATTCGTGTCATGGCTGTTACTCCTTATCGTTCTTCTTCGCGCGATATCGAACTCCACGCTATGCAAGAGTTGCAGGATCGTCCGCCTGCTGTCAAGACGCACTCCAGCTATCCCGGCCGTAGCGCCGTATCCCGAGGATTGGCTTGCGCACTCGGATAATCACTATTGAAATGCAGACCGCGACTTTCCTGCCGCTGCAGCGCGCTCCTCGTAATTAGCTGGGCCACGGTAAGGAGATTGCGAAGCTCGAGAACGTCGGGCCAGAGTCTACCGGCGTCCCATTCGCTCTCGAGCTGCAGCTTAAGCTCCTGCAGGCCTCGCTCAGCTTGCGTCAGGCTCTGCCGTGACCTGACGATGCCAACTTTCTGCCACATCAGCGCTCGTAAACGCCTCGCCTTAGTGTCGACCGATTGTCGCAATCCTGGCTTCCCACACTCACGACTATCGAGCTGCCGCGGCAGCGGCGGCTGAGGGTAACCGGCCTGCCGTGCAATCCGACCACTGACGGTTTTTGCAAATGCGAGTGCCTCCAGCAGAGAGTTACTCGCTAGCCGATTGGCGCCATGCAAGCCTGTGAAGCTACATTCGCCCAACGCGTAGAGCTGCTGGATGGCGGTCTGCCCATGTTGGTCGGTCATGATGCCGCCGCAAGTGTAGTGAGCTGCGGGCACGACGGGGATCGGCTCCTTGGTCATGTCTAAGCCATGTTCTGCACAAACCTTGAGGATATTGGGGAACCTCTCGATTATCAGAGCAGCGGGCTTATGACTGATGTCGAGATAGACATGATCGATATTCTTCTCAGCCAGCTCATTCGCGATCGCACGCGAGACGATGTCCCGCGGCGCCAGCTCGGCCCTGGCATCGTAGCTAGGCATGAAACGGCTACCGTCCGGCAGCAGTAACCTGCCGCCCTCGCCTCTGACCGCTTCGCTGATCAATACCGAGCGAGCTTGGGGATGGTGCAGACAAGTGGGATGAAACTGCACGAACTCCATATTCGCGACCGTGCAGCCGGCGCGCCACGCCATCGCAATTCCGTCGCCCGTTGACGCGTTAGTCGCATGCTGATAAACGCCCGACGCGCCGCCTGTCGCAAGCACGACCGCGCTCGCCCAAAGGGTATCCACGACACCCGCCGCGTCATCGAGCACCCGAATGCCAGCGCATCGATTCGGACCGGCCAGGCCCAGCTCCCTGGTCGTTACAAGATTGACGACAAAGCGGTTTTCCAGCAATCGAATCGCCGCGTGCTGTCTGACTCTGTCGATGAGGACGCTCATGACGGCGACGCCAGTCGCATCATCCGCGTGTACGACTCTGCGCTTGCTGTGACCGCCTTCCCGCGTCAGGTGGAGATCGGTGCCGCCATTGGTACGCGTGAACCGAACGCCGTGATCTTCCAACCAGCGAATACACTCGGGTCCTTCCCGCACGACCTGAGCAACCGTATCCGAGTGGCACAAACCGGCGCCGGCGATGACGGTGTCCGCGTGATGCGAGCTCAGCGAATCCTCGGGATTGATGACCGCAGCAATGCCGCCCTGCGCTTGGAAGCTTGCCGTGTCAGCGAGCCGGTTTTTACTTAGGACAATGACACTGTGTCCCTCATCCGCCAAACGCAGTGCCGTACTGAGGCCGGCGATGCCGCCACCGATAATGACTACGGAGCTGTCGGAATTAGTGAGCATCGGCTGCGGAAAACTCGATCGTCAGGATATCTCTAACATTCTCTTCACCGCGCCATACGCCCGGTTCGCTATAACGGGATCCACGAGAACTTCGTATTCCAGCGTCTGCAGCGAGTGAAGGATTTTCGGCAGCGTGATGCGCTTCATATGGGGACACAGGTTGCACGGTCGAATGAAATCGACGTCGGGAAATTCAACCGCGACGTTATCGCTCATCGAACATTCGGTAATCATTACAACGCGCTGCGGACGCTGCTTATCGACGTAACTGATCATCCCGGAGGTCGAGCCGACGAAATCGGCCTCCTCCAAGACATCCGGTGGACACTCTGGATGCGCAATGATCTTAATATCCGGAGTCGCCTTGCGATAATCACGCAGCTCCGCCGCTGTGAACCGCTCGTGAACTTCGCACGTACCCTCCCAGAGGATAACTTCGACATCGGTTTGTTGCGCTACGTAACGGCCTAGATATTTGTCGGGAAGAAAAATCACTCGATCCGTCCCCAGCGATTCAACGACCTGAACCGCATTCCCGGAGGTGCAGCAAACGTCTGTCTCTGCTTTGACGTCCGCGCTCGTATTCACGTACGACACGACCGGAACGCCCGGATAGCGTTCCTTCAGGAGCCTGACGTCCGCCCCGGTTATCGAACTCGCGAGCGAACAACCCGCTAGCGGATCAGGAATAAGCACTTTCTTGTCGGGATTGAGAATTTTCGCTGTCTCCGCCATGAAGTGCACACCGCAGAGAATGATCACATCGGCATCGGTCTCGGTGGCTTTGGCGGCGAGACCCAGTGAGTCCCCAGAGTAATCTGCGACACCGTGATAGATCTCCGGGGTCTGGTAGTTATGCGCCAACAGGATGGCGTTACGCTCGACTTTCAGCTCGTTGATCAGCGCCACATAGGGCGCATGCACCGGCCACTCGATCTCGGGAATGACATCGCGGACACGCTCGTAGATATCGCGTGTGGCCGCGGCTACTTCGGGGGTGTAGGCGAGCGCTTCGGTCATCATGGCCTCCACTTGTACTCATAACGAGTATAAGGGTGGAGCCAGTATAACACAGCCGTAAAACCCCCTGCCAGACGCCAGGCGCGACAGCTTATGTTACGGGGTTCGAGGCGATCTGAGCGTTGCCACCCCGGGCGCCCGGCGCTCGCGCAGGACGGCGCGGCGAAAGCGAAACAACTCCGCCGGGCGACCGCCTGTCTTAGCTTCTCTGCTCCCGGTTCCCTCCACCAGGCCGCTACGTTCCACGAGGCGGCGAAAATTTTGCTTGTGAGACCGCAGCCCCGAGATCGCCTCCACCGCATGCTGCAGACGCAGCAGCGTGAACGTCTCCGGGATCAACTCAAACGCAACGGGCCGATAACGCAGCTTGCCTCGCACCCGGCCCAGGCCAGTGGCAAGAATCCGCCGATGATCGAATGCCATCGGCCGCCCAAAACGCTCGGCTATCCGGCTCGTCGGTGACTGACCCCGGTCCAGCCAATACTCAGCGACCAGCTTGGCTTCATAGAGCAACTCGTACCGTTCGAGCACTCTATATGCGTCCCAGCCGACATCACCGAGCCCGAAACAAATATCGATTCGTTCCCGGTAATCGGAGCCGGCAGAAGTCTGCTCCACCCGGCCGGCCCATTCCATCAGAGCCGCCTCAATCTCATCGATCAGGGCCGGCTTTCCGCCACGCCAATCCTCCCATGGGAAGAACTCGTAGCAATCTTCCCAGGTCGCATCTTCGACGCCTGACAGCACTCCCTCCTGGAGTAAAGCCAGGTAGGCAACCGACAAGACCCGGCTGCCGCCCGAACTCTCTCTTGGATCTCGTCCCTTGTCGGCAAACGTATAGAGTTGCTCAACGTAACCGAGCTCGATACCCGTTTCCTTGCGCACGGTCTCGCGCATGCACAATTCGAGTGTCCGATCGTGCTCACGATCGAAGGGACCGAACGGCAAGGCACGCGAAGTGGCCTCCGGCTTCGCAGCAACATCACCGAGACTAGCTGTCTGTGGCCCCACGCTCAGCACTCTAGGCTGATCTTGAGTAACGGCAAGGATAACGGCGTTTAGGCCGACTAGAAGCTCAGGCTGAGTTCGGCCGGCCGTTGCCCCAGTCGGTGAAGCCGGAGAGCTGCTCATCATGTTCGAACGGCAAACGCACGCTCAGTGGTTGTTTCGCGCCCGAACGGGCGGCCCAAGGATTAGTTCAGCAAACGCAGGAGAACTTCCTCGGCTTCCTCATAAGACATTTCGCCCGGCTTCTGGACATAGCGCATATTGCCGTCACGATCGACAAATGTACTGAATGGCAGGCCGCCAAATGCGTTCCCGTATTCGGCACTGAGATCCATCACGTCGAACATCTCCCCATAGACGATTGGGAAATCGACCTGAACTTCGGCTAGAAATTTCTCGACTTTCTCGAGCTCGTCCGCGGCCACCCCGATTACCTCGAAGCCCTGATCGCCGTACTTCGCTCTGAGCTCATTAAACAGCGGCATCTCATGCCGGCACGGGACACACCAGCTTGCCCAGAAATCGACCAGCAAGACCTTGCCATCCCACTCGTCCATCGTACGGGACTGGCCCTGCACATCGTTAAGCGTGAAGTCCGGCCGGCGAACGTTGCCCTCGACCGGATCGAAGCGTGATGTGGCCGCACCGACCACGGTGCCATCCTGCGCGGTACTGGTACAAGCGAGGAATACGAGACTCGCAATCGCCAGCATATAGCTCGTAAGGTACTTGTTTTTCATGCGGTTCTCCTGAATCGCGCTACGCTATGTGGGGCGCTGGCCCGGGTTCTTCCCCGGTACGGCGATGTCTATGATGCACCAGCCCGGCTAAAGTTCAATGCCCAAGTCGTGATCTTAGCGCCTAGTATAACTTCTGAACGACAGTGATTTTGAGTCTCTCGAGACTTCTTGACACTTCGGGTGCCGGCATATCGGCAAACTCAAGCGTTGGTCAGATAGCCGGCGCGTGCAGCGCGTCGCTGAATCGCTCGCCGGCCGGGATCGCGATCTCGAGATGATTTTGCCGCGGCGGCAGCGGGCAGGTGGCGAAATCGTTGAAAGCGCAAGGCGGATTATAGGCCTTGTTGAAATCGAGCACGGTGAGACCATCGGCATTCACGCGTTCCGCGGAGAGAAATCGGCCCGCGGGATAGGTTTCTATCCCGTTCGTCGCGTCGGCGAACAGAATAAAAAAATCCTCGCCGGACTCAAAGACTTCCAGCGTGTGCTGCTCACCGTCGTACTCGAACTCCACGACGCCGGGCGCCAGCGGATCCCAACCCAAGCCTTCGACTACCGTGGCGACAGCGACGCGTCGAGGCTCGGGATAGAGTCTGAGTTTCGCGGTGACGCGCCAGGAGGTGTCGATCGGATAAGTTTCTATCCCGGGGAACGCGTCCAGGGCGGGATGCTCGTAGTCGCGCAAACGAATCCCGATGCGGTCCATACGCTTGATCGCGAAGAATGCGAGAGTCCCGTGGGTCAGTATCGTCGGATCTCCGCCCTCATCGTCACGAAGCAGGAGTTGATCCACGGCTCGGCCCATGCTCGTCACGTCGACTCCGGGCGCGACGTGCACGGTCACCTGATCACCCCGCAAAACGAATTCTCCGGCGTGAACAGGAACACGGCCCGCGGGTAGAACGAGGTCCTGATCGACACCGGAACCGAATGTGTTTGAGCCTTCGTTGAGCCAGTAGAGCCCCGCTAGATTCAACCATCCATCCGCAGCTTTCAGGCCTTCGACGCGTGCCGCATGCCAACTCGTAACCGACTCCCGGTAGGCAGCCACATCCTGTACGGCGGCCACCTCCTGTACAGCAGCCGGGTAAGGTCCACAGCCGAACGAACCTAAGCAACCAGATATGATCAGGACTAAACGCATCGTCACTTCTCTTAACGCTCACACGAGTATACGCAGTTTTCCTCAGGCGGTTGCCACCTGGGGCAGGTCTTGTAACTGAGATAACATACCGAGCATGGACGAGACGTGGCTGAATCGACTGCGCGCCGACGACATCGTTTTACTCGATGGTGGTACCGGCAGTGAGTTGCAGCGCCGCGGCGTTGCGATGAACCGGGACGCGTGGAGCGGCGTCGCCGCCTACACTCACAAGGAACTGCTCCGTGAGATCCACGCGGACTACATCCGCGCGGGTGCCGAGATCATCACGACCAATACTTTTGGTACCAGCCGTTTCGTCCTCGAGGCAGCCGGTCTCGGCGACGAGTTCTCCCGAGTGAATGCGCTGGCCATCGAGGCAGCCATCGAGGGACGCGATATGGCGGCCCAGAGTGCGGTCGCCATTGCCGGCTCGATCTCCTGCCTGCCGCCAGGTCTCGATGTGGCAGCTTACCCCGAGGCGACCAAGGAACGCGACGGCTATCGGGAGTTGGCTGACGTTTTGGCTGAGGGCGGTGTGGATCTGATCGCGTTGGAAATGATGGAAGATACCCGGCACGCCGTCATGGCGATGGAAGCCGCACTCGAAATCGGGCTGCCGGTCTGGTTGGGCGTGAGTTGTCGCTTCGCCGCCGACGCAGAGACGCTGGTAGGCTTCGATTTTCCGGATACCCCGCTGGCCGAGCCTCTGGATACCTTGTTGCCGCTGGGCGCAGCCGTCGTGAATGTCATGCACACCGATCCTGAGGCCGTCGCGCCTGCTGTTAAAGAGGTCAGGGCACGGTGGTCCGGTCCGCTCGGTGTCTACCCGGAACTCGGCGATTTCTCGGCGCCGAACTGGAACTTCACGAACCTCATGTCACCGGAGGACTTTGCGCAGACGGCGGCGCAGTGGGTGAGCCAGGGTGCCCGGCTCCTTGGCGGTTGTTGCGGGACGACGCCCGATCATATCCGCGCGCTCCACGATGCGCTGCCGGACCTGCTCGAAGCCCGCTAGTCCGGGATCGGAATATCCTCGACCTTCTTCGGCACCACGTAACCACGTTGCACCGCTGGCCGCGCTGCGAGCTCAAGGTACCACCGCAGCAGATTCGGATAATCATGCAGGTTCATTTCCTGCCGCGGATAGCGTGATATCCACGGCCAAGTGGCGATGTCGGCGATCGAGTAATCCCCGGCAAGGTACTGCTGCTCGCCGAGCCGTGTATCGAGCACGCGGTAGATGCGCGCATTTTCTTTGCGGTAACGCTCCTCTGCGTAGGGAGCCTCGCCTCTGTGATAAAAAACGAAGTGATGTGTCTGGCCGAGCATCGGCCCAACCGAACCCATCTGCATCATGAGCCATTCCACGACCGACCATCTAGCGGCCCCGGACGATGGCATGAACTGCCCGGTCTTTTCCGCCAGGTACATGAGGATAGCGCCTGACTCCATCAGGCTGATACCGGTGTCATGATCGACAATTGCGGGAATCTTGTTATTCGGGCTGATCTTAAGAAACTCGGAGTCGTGCTGTTCGCCTTGTCCGATGTCTACGGCGATCGCGTTATAAGGCAATCCCAATTCCTCGAGCATGACGGATATCTTGCGGCCGTTCGGCGTGGTCCAAGTATATAAATCGATCATGTCTATCCCGTGACATCCAGAAAGAGTCGTTCAACCAGCAACGCCTTTGGTCCTGATATGCAGTTGCCGGCCGCAGTGCTTGCAGTGAACGGCATCTTGATCATGCCGGGTCAGGCCGCAGTCCAGGCACTCATGGCGAACTTTGCTGGGTAGAAAAACCGTCTGTACGAGGCGAATAAAGAGCGCCGCGCCGACAATCATGATGATCACGGCCAACAGCCTACCCGTGCTTCCGACGAGAATAATATCGCCGAATCCCGTAGTTGTCAGGGTTGCAATCGTGAAGTACAGCGCATCGACATAGTTATTGATGGAATCGTTCACCCGTACTTGTAAAACAAACACCGCGGCCGTCACGATGAAAATAAAAACCAATAAATTCATCGCACTGTAGATCACGTCTTCATTCTTAGAGAAGAAGCGAGAACGGCTTCGCAGTTCGCGGATGACGACGTAGGACCGCATCAACCGCAGTGCCCGTACCACCCGCAGAAACGCTACGTTTCCGAACGTGGCCGGGACGAAAAGCGAGCCGATGACCACCAGATCGATGAGACTCATCGGCCTGACCAGGAATGCGCCACGGTCAGGGTGCGCGATCATACGGCCCAGGAAATCTATGACCAAGAGCGACCCGATCGTGATATCCGCTATGGCGATCCACTCGTATGGCTGCATGAACGTCGTCACGACGAAATAGGAGATGATGAAAAGATCGAACACCACCAGCGCGTAACGCGCCCGCAGCGCCGCAGGTGAGAGGCCGTAATAGACCTCCTGGCACAGGCTGGTCAGCTTGCTCATGGCCGCATACCCTAGGTGCAGAGACGGCAGATGGCAACTCGCCGAGTGGTATTTGGACACCGGCGCGCTTTATGCCCACAATCCTTACGCGAGCAAGCTGAGTAAACGGTGCCGATATCATAAGCGAACTCCTGACGACGCTGAGTCGAGAACTCGGCGAGGATGCGCTCCTCAGCGGGCCGGAGCTCGGCGACAAGTACGCTGTCGATTTCAGCGGCGAGAATCCCCAGAAGCCACTTGCTGTTGTCCTGCCGGGATCCACCGCAGACGTCGCGACTATTCTTAAGCACTGCTCGGAGGCCAGGCAGCCTGTCGTCGTCCAGGGCGGGCTGACGGGCCTGTCCGGGGGCGCAACACCGCAGGCGGGCGAGTTAGCCTTGTCTTTGGAGCGCATGTCCGGCGTCGAATCGTTGGATCGGGCCTCGATGACGCTAACGGCGCTGGCGGGCACGCCACTGCAAGTGATCCAGGAGGCGGCCGAAGCAGCCGGGCTGCTTTTCCCATTGGACCTCGGCGCTCGTGGCACCTGCCAGCTCGGCGGATTGATCGCGACGAATGCCGGGGGAACTCAGGTCATACGCTTCGGCATGACCCGGAATCTGGTCCTGGGACTCGAAGCCGTTCTGGCCGACGGCACGGTGATCAGCTCGATGAACCGAATGTTGAAGAACAATGCCGGCTACGATCTGAAGCAGTTGTTTATCGGTACCGAAGGTACTCTGGGCGTGGTCACACGTGCCGTGCTCAGGCTCTTCCCGAGACTACCAAGCAAGTGTACGGCGCTGTGTACGTTAGCGTCTTTCGCAGATGTCGTCGCACTACTTAGACAGATGCAGACCAAGATGGGTGACTCACTAAGTGCGTACGAGGTGATGTGGGCGTCGTATTTTGATTACGTGATCGAGCACGTCGAGAAGCTTCGTTCGCCGTTCGAGCGTACCTTTCCGCTCTACGCGCTTATCGAAACCGAAGGGACCGACTCAGCCGATGACACAGAACGCTTTGAGAACGCACTGGGATCGGCGTTGGAGTCAGGTGTCATACAGGACGCTGTCATCGCTCAGTCGGAGAAAGACGTACAAACGTTCTGGGCAATTCGCGATGGTATTGCCGAAATCACACCTGGCTTGATGCCTTACGCGAGTCTCGATGTCAGCATGACTGTCACCGACATGCCCGGATTCGTCGAACAGATCGACAAAGCGCTCGCGGCACAATTTGACCTCATCACGAATCTCGTCTTCGGCCACGTCGGCGACAACAACTTACATCTGTTTATTACGACCGGTGTCGAGAGCGACATCGATCAGATCCTGGACACGGTCTACAAAATCACCGGCGACTACCAAGGCTCAGTTTCCGCAGAACACGGCATCGGCACGCTTAAGCGAGCGTATCTCCACTATTCACGCAACGACGAAGAATTGGAGCTCATGCGTCGCCTCAAGCGAACACTCGACCCGAACGGAATCCTGAACGGCGGCCGGGTAATCCAAATCTAAGCTGGCAGGCCGCTAACGGGAGCGCCGGCTCCGTGGATAATTCCATTCGAAGTACTCGTCGTAGCGTCTGGCGTTGATCCTGAGCAAATACAGTCCTTCCACGATGTGAGCGTAGCGGACGGGCCCGAAGTCCAGCGTCTCAAAACCCAACGCCTCGCAAATTTCCGCTACGACGGCCTTCGCTTCAGGATCATTCCCGACCAACGGAATCGTCAGCGGATGATCGACCAGGCCCGGGTCAATCATTGTATCCGCACTGATCGTGCTGAACGCCTTGACGACCCTAGCATTGGGCACCAGATTCTGAATACGCTCAGCATTCGACGTATAGGTCGGATAATCCGCGAAGCCGTCTTCGCCGACGATCCGCGGATTGATCGGATCGATGATGATTTTTCCGGAGAGATCGCCCAAACCTCTGACGACCTCTTCCGCGACATCCCACGGTAGCGCAATCACAATGATATCCGCCTGGCTGGCTGCAGCCAGAGGCGTGGTCGCAGAAGCCCCTGCCCCGGTCGCAGCCACCAGCGCTTGAACGTCGTCGCGATCCGGTGAGCGGGAGCCATAAACGATTCTATGACCGAGACTCGCGAAACGCGGCCCGAGCGCACTGCTGACCGCCCCGGTACCGATCATCGCAATCGTCTCTGCAGACACACCCACCGGGATTGCATACGCAACGAGTAATACCAGTGGGAAGATGAGCGCCGCAACGCCGCGCCGAATGCTAGCCATAGGCTCAACCCTCTTTGTTATTCAGCCGGAACGATCAGAGTCCCAGCGCTTCAGGATTCGAGAGCTTAGCGCACGCGAGGGGAAATGAAACCCGGCGGATGCCCGACAGGCCGCGCAGTCTGACCGCAGAGCTTGGCCGTAGGTCCCCGTGTTACCGGTAGAGTGGCGGAATGTCGCCATCTGCCGACTTGCCGCTCGTCCAACTAGCCAATGTACATGGCCACCCCAGCGGACCTGGAGTAAAATCTGGACTACAGCCCAACCGCCTAGGAACTAGAGAGCACGATACTAATGAGAACACGATTCCGTAGCGCAGTCTTGACCCTTAGCGTCGTCTCCGGAGGCATGCTGAGTGGGATTACAATGGGCCAGGAAGCGCTCGACGCCCTCGTTGAGCGTGGCCAGGAACTCTTCGACGCCGATATCGGCTGCTGGGTCTGTCATTCACAGACCGGTGAAGGTCTCGTCGGGCCCAGTCTGCATTTCGGTCCGACGCCTGTGGACATCTTCGATCAACTCGAAAGCAATCCGATCATGGGCGTCATCGTTGCCGAGATGGATCCCAGCGACGAAGACCTCGTCGCGATCTCGATGTACATCCGCACATTGGCGGACTTGCCGCTCGACGCTGCCCTGCCCGAGCAATGGCTAACGGCGCTTACAACGGTCAAGGCCAATCAGGCAGTGCAACTCGAGTTCGCGAAGACGGACCGGGACTTACAGGTCGAGGCCGTCGAGACTTTCGAGTCGGTGCTGGCGACCTGGACGCGGCGGGCGAAAGAAGGGAGTCTCGAGAGCCATTACCAGACCGAGGTGGTCGCGACGTTCGACCCGGGCGAACCCAAGTTCGAGCCCCAGCCCGGCAGGACTTATTTTTATGAGAATGTCGGGACGACGAGCTCGCCGGCTGTCCTGTTCGACGGCTACGTTCTGCCGAAAAGCAATCAGATCGTCGTCGGCGATGCACAGACCATGGAGATCATCGCGAGCTACATGCTGCCGCAGAGCTTGCGTGCCGTGGTACATACCTCGGCGATGTCGCCCGACGGCCGTTACGTCTACATCATCGGCGCAAGACCAGGCGGCGACTTCGACACGACCCAGAATCTCAGTACATCCGCAACGTTGTTGAAAGTGGATGCTCTGACGCTGCAACCGATCAAGCAGATCAAGATCGGTGGCCGGCTCCATCATGGTCAGGTGTTCCGGGACTACGTGATGCTCGACATGTTCGGCAGGGACCCCGATGGGCTGGCGATCATGTTGCTCGATCCCGAGACCGACGAAGTGGTCGGCGGCGTCAAGGACGTCGACATGGGTGGCTACGTCTACACGGCCTGGACGGACAAGGATTACGAATACATCTATGCGCTGATGGAGCCGGCCGGTTATGCATCCGGCCGGGCTACCGGCATGTTCGGTGCCATCGATATGTATCAGGGCAAGCTCATAGCGATGCGCCCGTTCTGGGTGGCGAAAATCGATCCCGACACCTGGACCGTCCTGAAGGAATATCCGCTACCGGGTTATCGACCGAACTGGATAGTGATCGATTCCGCCAAGGAATACATGTACGTCGTCAACTCGCTGTCGAACGCATCGAAGATCGATATCGAGACCGGTGAGATCATCTGGACCAACGGCACCGGTATCGGGCCTTACGGCGCTTCTCTGAATATGGACGAGACCGAGCTGTGGATCGCCGACAAGGGCGAGGCTGCGCATCACCTCGGCCGCACGATTACGATCATGGACACGGCGTTGGGTCACGCTATAGAAACCCTCTACGGGGCATACAAGGTTGATCATGTGCTGTTGTCACCCAATGGCAAAGAGATGTGGGCGACGAGTAACGGCGAAGGCCGTATTTTTGTCTACGACGCCGAGAGCAAGGATCTGATCAAGATCATCGACATGCCGGGCAACGGCGACGCCCACGGCCTGATCTGGGTGCACTACGATGAGAACGGCGTGCCACGTGTCGTTCGGGATCAAGGCAATTTCCACGGAGGCATAAATCCGGCCGGCGGAATTGTCCTAGATTACTAGCATCCGCGCTCGCCCCACGGCCGACGGAGGGTGGTTGCTCATTGCAGTATAATTGGCAGTCCAGACGAACGAGCCTTGAGTGACGGGGGCGCCCGATCAATGAGATATCTGCCGGAAGTTCTAATATCAGTCGGCGTGGCGGTCTTCAGCGTCGCGGCCAGCGGACAGGATCCGGTCGACGCCCTCGTCGAGCGCGGCCAGGAACTGTTTCACGCCGACATCGGCTGT
>Ga0209980_10000076_pt1 | contig 46783 bp, 47 predicted proteins | sample CR02metaG_FD_183611 | JGI IMG/M metagenome (GOLD analysis project Ga0209980, IMG submission 183611) | Deep subsurface microbial communities from Mariana Trench to uncover new lineages of life (NeLLi) - CR02 metaG (SPAdes) (version 2) | ecosystem: Environmental > Aquatic > Marine > Ocean trench...
TGCCGCGATTGGCACTGCAAAGAGCCTGGGCGCGATTGTTCGCGCTTTCGACACGCGTCCGGAAGTGAAGGAGCAAGTCGAGAGCATGGACGCTGAGTTCCTGATGCTCGACTTCGAAGACGATGAGGACGGCGCAGGGGAAGGCGGATACGCCAGGGTCATGAGCGAGGAATTCATCAAGGCCGAGATGGCGCTGTTCGCACAGCAGGCCAAGGAGGTCGACATCATTATTACGACCGCCTTGATTCCGGGAAAGCCGGCACCGGAATTGATTACGGCGGACATGGTTCGTTCGATGCACGACGGTAGCGTCATAGTTGATCTTGCGGCCGAGCAGGGAGGCAATTGCGAGCTGACTGAAGCCGACAAGGTCGTTAAAACGGACGGTGTCTCGATCATCGGTTACACGGACCTGCCGAGCCGCCTGGCCACGCAGTCGAGTCAACTGTACGCGACGAATCTGCGCCACCTGGTGGCAGCTCTGACGCCTGAGAAAGACGGCATCATCAATGTCAATATGGATGACGAAATCATTCGTGGTGCGACCGTCTGTAAGGATGGCGAAACGACATGGCCGCCGCCCGCGCCAAAACTTTCTGCAGCACCGCCCAAAACAGAACCCGCCGCTATGCCGGCGCCAGCGGAAGAGAAGCCATCTGTCGCTGGACCGATCGTCGGAATGATCGTGGGTGGGCTCGCGCTGCTCGGCCTCGGCGCGGTCGCTCCGGAATCTTTCATGGCGCACTTCACCGTATTCGTGCTGGCCTGCTTCATCGGCTACATGGTGATCTGGAATGTTTCGCCCGCGCTGCACACACCGCTAATGAGCGTTACGAACGCCATATCGAGCATCATCGTCATTGGTGCACTGCTACAAATCAGTTCCACGGACGATGTCATCATGTGGGTAGCTGCAGCTACCGTCCTGATAACGAGCATCAACATAGTGGGCGGCTTTGCCGTTACACGTCGCATGCTCGAAATGTTCCGGAGGTGAGGTCGAGATGATGAGCGAAGGCATCGTAACTGTGTCGTACATCATCGCGACGATACTTTTTATTCTGGCCCTTAGCGGTCTTTCCGATCAGGAGACGGCGCGGCGCGGCAACTGGTACGGCGTTATCGGCATGACGATTGCGTTATTGGCGACGATCTTCGGCGTTATTGAGCGGCATTACGAAATTCTGTTTGTGGCGTTATTGGTCGGCGGCAGCGTCGGCATGCTTTTGGCGCGCCGGGTGCAAATGACACAGATGCCGGAGCTGGTCGCCATATTGCACAGCCTGGTCGGACTTGCCGCGGTCGCGGTTGGCTTTGCGAGCTTCATGGATCCGAACAAGCACTTCGTGGGCGTCGAGCTGACCATTCACGATATCGAAACGTATCTCGGTATCCTGATCGGTGCGATGACTTTTTCAGGGTCGGTCATAGCGTTTGGCAAACTGTCCGGAAGAATTGGCGGCAAACCACTCACGTTGCCGGGTCGACATTGGTTGAACCTCGGATTACTTATTGGTGCGATCTGGTTCGGTTATGAGTTTGTCGTGCAGTCTGCTGCCGGCGGCGGTATGGACCCGCTCGTTATCATGACCGTAATCGCATTGTTGTTTGGCATGCACATGGTGCTGGCGATCGGTGGCGCCGATATGCCCGTCGTCGTTTCAATGCTGAATAGTTATTCGGGCTGGGCGGCGTCTGCGACGGGCTTCATGCTCGGAAATGATTTGCTGATCGTTACGGGCGCACTGGTCGGCACCAGCGGTGCGATCCTGAGTTACATCATGTGCCGTGCGATGAACCGAAGATTCCTGGCCGTTATTGCCGGTGGCTTCGGCACCGGTGGCGGTGGGGTGGCTGCAAGCGGCGATGTTGAAGAGCAGGGCGAAGTGATTCGTGTCGACGCACACGAGACAGCTGCACTGCTCGCGGGCGCCAGGCAAGTCATGATTATTCCCGGTTACGGTATGGCCGTCGCTCAGGCGCAGCACACCGTCTACGAAATTACGAAAGTGTTACGGGCGCGGAAGATCAACGTTCGTTTTGGCATTCATCCGGTCGCGGGGCGCATGCCGGGCCATATGAATGTGCTGCTCGCCGAGGCCAGGGTGCCTTACGACATCGTTTTTGAAATGGACGAGGTCAATGACGACTTCGCGAATGTCGATGTCTCGGTGGTTATTGGCGCCAATGACATTGTGAATCCTTCCGCGCTGACAGATCCGGATAGCCCGATCGCGGGTATGCCGGTACTCGAATGCTGGAAAGGCAATACGACGATCGTCCTGAAGCGCAGCATGGCGACGGGCTACGCGGGCGTGCAGAACCCGCTGTTCTTCAAGGAAAACACGCGAATGTTGTTTGGTGACGCGAAAGAAACCCTCGATGAGGTGTTAAAGGCACTCTAAAGTTTGTCATAATCGGAGCAAGCCTTAGGGGGACGAACATGCTCGCAGGACTCGCGTCCGATATTTCACAACAGGTTCTGAGGACTGATGTTGCCGGAATGCCGCTTGAGTGGATTGACTACCGTGATGCGGTACGTCTGTATCACTCGGAGCAGGTTGCGTATGACTGTGGTACCCGCCTGTACACTGTCTTCGGCGGCTATTGTTCCTACGATGGCCATCGCAGCCGTATCGACGTTAACTCAATCATTGCAACCCACGGCACCAGCCGGAGCCGGTCTCGAAACCGTGACCAGTATGTGCCACCATTAAATAATCGTACGCTGTTCAAACGCGATGCCAATTTGTGCCTCTATTGTGGCAAGCGCTACATGACCCGTGACCTGACACGTGACCACGTTACACCCGTGTCACTCGGCGGAACCGATAAATGGAATAACGTGGCGACGGCGTGCCGGCGTTGCAATAATTACAAGGGTGGGCGGACGCCGGAACAAGCGGCAATGGAACTGATCGCGGTGCCGTTCACACCAAATTACGCCGAGTACATTTATCTCAAAGGGCGGCGCGTCCTTGTCGATCAGATGCAGTATCTGCTTGCACATATTCCGCGTTCCAGTCCGCTGCATGCACGGCTCCGCGGTCATCTCACGAACGGAGATGAGATTGTTGAGGTGCATTTTCATGATTGAAAGGAATCGGGCGCATGGCGCCCTCCTACAGTGCAATATCTGATTGACGCCAGTGTGTACGTCTTTCGGGCGTACTACTCGATGCCCGACGACATGGTCGATGACCAGGGCAATCCCGTAAATGCGTTGTATGGGTTCTGTCGTTTTATCGGTGATTTCATGGAAAAGGTCACACCCGAGTACGTGGCCGTGCTGTTCGACGAGAGCTCGACGGAGTCGTTTCGCACTCAGATTTACCCCGCATACAAAGCCAACCGGGAACCGGCGCCGCCCGAGCTAAAACGCCAGTTCGGGCAGTGCCGGCGTTATGTCCGCGCGCTTGGCTTAATGGAACACAGTAGCCCGATGTACGAAGCAGATGATCTGATCGGAACGTTGGTGGAACATGGGCACAGGAATGGACGGCCTTCCACGATTGTTACCCGGGACAAGGACCTGACTCAGTTACTGACCGAGGAAGACGTGTTTTGGGACTTCGCGGGCAAGGGCAAGCTTCGCTACGATCAGATTCCGGATTCGTTTGGCGTCTGGCCAGAGCAGATAGCGGACTTTCTGGCGCTGGCGGGCGATGCCGTAGATAACATCAAGGGGGTGCCTGGTGTCGGTAAGAAGACGGCGACGGTATTGCTGCAACATTTCGATAGTCTCGATGACATTTACGCCAACCTCGATAAAGTACATGAGGTGAACGTGCGCGGCGCAAAGACACTCGGCGCAAAACTCGGCGCGCATAAGGAGGATGCTTACCTTGCACGTCGCCTGACCGGTATCGCCTGCGATGCGCCAATCGAAAATGCGGAAGAGTTGATGCAGCCAGCGGCACCGAAACTTGAGGAAATCAACGCATTATTCGACGAGGCAGGAATTGGCATGGCACTGCGCCGGCAGGCGGAGCGCGTCTCGGACATCTACTGCCACTAGGACTTAACGGACCAGACATGCCCGACTGGTCGTCAATCATCCGCCATCTTGAATCCGACGGAGTTGCCGTAGCGGGCGACAGCCGTGCTGCGCCGGTCAGTGGTGGAGATATCAGTTCCGCGTGGCGGCTCGCGACTGAAAATGGTGATTTATTCATTAAGACCGGACCGTCGTCGGCTGCGGACATGTTTGCAGCAGAAGCAAAGGGTCTTGCGGAGATATCGACGACCGGTACGATTCGCGTGCCTGAGGTGATTGCGGTTGGCGAGTGCGACAGCGGTGTCTTCCTTGCGCTTGAATGGATACAGTTTGAAAATCCGACGGCGATGGTTGAGACGCGCCTTGGAGAACAACTCGCACAGCTGCATCATGTGACCAAAAATCGGTTCGGCTGGTATCGCGACAACACCATTGGGCTGACTCCACAGCACAATACCTGGGTCGATGAGTGGATTGATTTCTACCGCGAACATCGGCTGGCGTTTCAGTTGCAGCTTGCTGCGGAAAATGGATTCACTGGCGAACTACAGCGTCGAGGCGCTCAGCTTCTGAAGCGATTGCCTATTTATTTCGACGGCGTCGAACCCGTGGCCTCTTTGCTGCACGGAGATCTCTGGAGTGGAAACTGGGGCTGTAGCGAGCAGCAACCGGTGATATTCGATCCGGCTGTTTACTTTGGAGACCGAGAGACCGACCTGGCGATGACGCGACTGTTCGGTGGATTTGGTCCGGAGTTCTACGATGCTTATGAGTCAAGCTGGCCGTTGCAGGATGGCCATCGCGAACGGCAAAGTCTGTATCAGTTGTATCATGTGCTGAATCATCTGAACCTGTTCGGCAGCGCTTATTTGGAGCGGGCGACGACACTGATCGATACGTTACTTTAGGAGACGGCGATCGCCGGCAGCAACATGAATGAATCCAGAGCGCTCATTACCGGAGCCTCGGCTGGTCTGGGGGCCGAGTTTGCCCGGCAATTGGCGAGTAGCGGCAAGGATCTGATTCTCATTGCTCGCCGCACAGCTCCGATGGAGACTCTGGCGCGAGAACTTGCCGATAAGCACGGCGTCGCCGTTGATGTTATTCAGGCGGACCTCTCCGATACAGCGTCGACGGCAAGGTTGTTCGATGAGGTGAACAGGCGGGGTCTGGTGGTAGACACATTGATCAACAATGCAGGCTCGTTCGGTCCAGATCTCTTGCAGGATCGCGATTGGTCGGCGCAGCAGAAATACATGGAATTGATGATGATCTCAGTTGCCGGAATGTGTCATCACTTCATTCCATCCATGCAGGAAAGAGGCTTTGGTCGCGTGCTCAACGTTGCGTCGGTTGCTGGCCAGGTGTCACTTTCCGGTGACACCAGCTACGGTCCGGCCAAGGCCTATCTGATTGCTTTGTCGAAAGGTCTTGCTGCGACGGTTCGTGGCCAGGGCATCCACGTGCTCGCATTGTGCCCGGGTTTTACTCATACGGAATTTCACGGGTCGGATGAGCTGACTCGCATGAAGAAGAGCTCACCTGCGTTTTTCTGGTATGACGCCGATGTTGTGGTCCGGGAGGGGCTGGCAGCGCTGGAAAAGGGAAAAACGGTTTACGTATCCGGTCGTTTGTACCGCTATCTGATACCCGTGCTGCGGACGCGGGTCGGGCAATGGATAGCCGGGAAAATGGGCGTGGAGCGAGACGACTAGCCGGGAAAATCACTTCCGTCGCCCGATTCATCGACCTCATACTTTTCGCCAAGAAAGTCTTTGTCGAAGGCGTAAAGCGTCGTTCCTTCGGGCGCCGTTATGGCCACAAATGCGCCTTCAAAACCGGGAAATTTCTCGAACGTCATGCCGTTCTGTTCCAGGAGGCCCATCAGGCCGTGTCGGTCGGGACATTTGAAACACAGTGAGGGCGTCTTGACAGCGATGCTTTCCGAAAGACCGAGCGGTGCGTCGCCGGCGTCGAAGCGCATATGTGTTGTCGGCTCCTCACGCATTTCCAGCAGCGTCGGGGCAATCGGTGCCCAGAACTGTGCAGAGCGGAGTGCGTCGCGCACGGGCAGCGTTAATTCAAACCAACTGCCGCACTCAGAATCATTTTCCGCGTCCTCATTGCGATAAAAGGTACGCGCTTCGAGCATGGTGACCATGTGACCATCACGATCCGGGAAACCGAGTTCGTTGAAAACGTCTTCGTCCAGGTGCATGAAACTGAAGTCGAATCCATGATCGGCCATCGAACGAGCGTGTTTGGCGATATCCTGTTGCACGAAGGTAATGGCCGGAGCATCGAAGTCCCGATCGTGGAGCCCGATATTGAGTTCACCGTCACTGATGACCGCATACCTGTGGGACCAGACGTCGCCGATCTCAAGCTCAGCAAACCCGAGCGTTTTATAAAAGTGCAGTGATTCCAGTATGTCGGGCGTTCGAACCGAAAACTCCAAAAAGCGGCCAATACTGCTCACGACGCAGCACCTATTGCATCTGCCCGGTCGCGAGTCGCTCGGTGGGCTGCATCGTTTGCGCCGCTGGTCCAGCCCGCGATATGACCTTCGACAAGCTCGGCAAGGAATTGAACATGATCCGCGCGCGCGTTGAGCGCGGGAACATATCGCAACGATTCGCCGCCTGCTGCGCTGAAGAATTCGGCGTTCTGCAGCTCGATTTCTTCCAGCGTTTCGAGACAATCCGCCGCGAAACCGGGACACACGACATCAAGACGCGACAGGCCCTGCTTGGCGAGTGCTTTAATAGTCTCTTCGGTATAGGGGCTTAGCCATTCGCCGCGCCCTACCCGCGACTGATACGAGATTAGCCATTCGTCATTGCTCAAATCCAGCTCATCCGCCAGTAGTCTTGCCGTCTGCTCGCAATGGGATTGATAGGGGTCACCGTTTCGAACAGTCCGTGTCGGTATACCGTGAAAAGACATCAGGAGTTTTTCACTGCGCCCATTCTGCTCCCGGAACTCGCGGACACTGGCTGCCAAAGCACTGATGTAGCCCCGTGCATCGTGATAACTATTAATGAAGCGAAATTCCGGCACCCAGCGGAGCCGGCCCAATTTTCGTGCAATGGCATCGAATACGGCGGCTGTCGTCGTGCCGGAATACTGCGGAAACAACGGTAGCGTGATAATTCGGCAAGCGCCTCCGGCCAACAGTTTGTCGATCGCGCTCGCGATGGAGGGCTCGCCGTAGGTCATAGCCAATTCGACATGGACCGCGCCGTTCGGCTGCGATACCAGGCGGTCACGCAGCCTGTTTGCGATAGCCTGGGAATGAATCAGCAACGGCGATCCCTGATCGGTCCAGATTTTTCTGTAGGCAGCCGCGGAGCGCGGTGGGCGAAATTGCAGGATGACAACATTGAGAACGATCCACCACAGCAAACGCGGATACTCGACGACGCGCGGATCTGAAAGGAACTGTTTGAGGAAACGACGCACAGCGGTCGTAGTCGGTGCGTCCGGTGTGCCGAGATTGACGATGAGTATCCCCGTGGACTTGGGGAGCCCGTGTTCACATCGCGGCGTTGATTGGTACGTCGGCATAGTCTCGGCGGCCGTTGTGGTACGCGTATTACAGTACTGCAAAGGATCGCCGCGCGCCAGTCAATACGTCTATAATCGCTTGTCTTGATTGACATTTGTCGAAGCGAAGAGCCAATGAAAATGCCGCCCCAGAAAGAAAATTTCAAGCAGCATCGCTGGACCCTGTTACGAGACCTGGGTGTGTTGCAGGTCAAGCTGCTTGTTGACGGGCTGCGTGACATCATCCTCGTGCCCGCATCGCTCATCGCGGGCGTTGTCAGTCTTGTATCAGGCGATGGCGCGAGGCCCGGATCGCAGTTTTATCATCTGCTGGTGTGGGGTAAGCAATCGGAACTCTGGATCGACCTGTTTGGTGCGGTCAGGAATTCACCGGAGAAACTCGAGCAGCCACCCGCATTCGGCGATCAGGGCATCGACGAAATTGTTGGGCGCATTGAATCGTTCGTCGTAGACGAGTACAGGCGCGGCGGTGTCACCGCACAGGCAAAAGAACGACTCGACAAAATTCTGGATGCGGTGCAACGTAAACGTCGCAAATAACGCGGCCTATTTCCGTACGTCGCGACCGGACAGCAAGTCATCGAGACTGGGTGGTGGGTGATCCGGCCCCATGCGCCCCGACTTCAGGCGACTCACGTAATCTTTGTACGATTTCATCGCCTGATAACCGAAGAACCACATGATCGGAATGTTCGCGAACAGCATGACGGCAGTTCCAACGCCGGTCATGTTGTCGAGGTCTGCGTCTGTCTTTATGAATCCGAGCGTTGCGATTATGATCAGCAGGCAATAGACGATCTTGTATCCGAGCACCGATTTTTCGCCGGCCAGATATACCATGCCCTGCTCACCGTAGTAACTCCACGAAATCATCGTTGAGACCGCGAACAACCAGGCGGCAATTGAGACGAGCCATTTGCCCAGCCCGGGCGAAACACTGTCGAACGCTTTCGCTGTTAGTGTCGCGCCAACGTAGGTGCGGTACATACCGTCACCAACGGCCCTCGGTTGCGCCGGGCTTGCGAGCGGTACCCAGTTGACGACATAGCCGCTGTCAGCCGCGGCGAGAACGCCTTCGACGCGATGCAGCGAGTGCCCTGTTGTTTCGTTTGCGTGAGCTTCGACAACCAACATGACGCGGTCATCGTCGAGCCAGTCATCACCCGGAGCAACGGTTTGTGAGAATTGCCACCCCGCGTCCGTCTGCGCTGCGACAGGCAGGGCGTCTAACGGAACGTCGGGCGCTCGATTCCAGATGCCCGTTGAAAGAATGATAAGGGCCGTAAAAGTACACACGATGATTGTGTCGATGAATGGTTCCAGCCCGGCGACGATACCTTCTCGGGCTGGCTCATCGGTCTTGGCCGCGGAATGAGCGATGGGTGACGAGCCCTGACCGGCCTCGTTTGAAAATGCCGCCCGTTTGAGTCCAAACAGAAATGCCGATGCTGCGGAGCCGCCAATAAAGGCGCCCGTGGCCTCGGTTGGTGCAAACGCCGACTTGACGATCAGCGCAAAGATTCCTGGAATTTCCCCGATGTTCACGGCCAGGACATAAAAGCCTGCGCCGAGATAAAGAATGACCATGAAAGGAACCAGCGTTGCGGCGACCTTGCCGATACGTTTGATGCCGCCGATGATGACAGTGCCGACAATAACGGCGAGCACGATGCCGGTAATCCAGCTCGGTATCGAGAAGTATTCCTGAGTCAGCTCACCGACGTTCCACGCCTGGAACATGTTGCCGCCCGTGGCCGTCGATACCAGCAAGGTCACGCAGAAGATGACGCCGATCGTTCGTCCAAGCCTGCCAAAGCCCTTGCGTTCCAGCGCCTTGTGCGCGACCCACATCGGGCCGCCGTGTGGATTGTCGGGATCATCGGTATTTCGATACAGCATCGACAGCGTAACTTCGGTGAGTTTGATGGCCATGCCGAGCAGCCCTATCACCCACATCCAGAACACGGCTCCGGGGCCACCCAATGAGATCGCCAGGGCGACACCGCCGATATTGCCCAGTCCAACCGTCGCCGACAGGGCAGCCGACAACGCCTGGAAGTGATTAATGGCACCCGGGTCATTCGGGTCGTCGTAAACGCCGCGAAGAACTCTTGGTCCGTGCGTCAATGCCCGGTATTGGCAGAAGCCGCTCCAGACAGTAAAAAGGATGCCGGTGCCGACGATCGCATAGAGCACGTACTCGTGCCAGAGTATGCCGTTGAGCGCGGCAAGAAAAGCGCTGAATTCAGCCATTAATTCCCCCGGATCGTTTTGAGTTCAAGCTGCTTCCATAATTGCGGAGACGCCCATACCACCCGCGGTACAAACAGAGATCAGTCCGCGGCCGGAGCCTTTTTCCTGCAACAGTTTCGCCATTGTCGCAATGATGCGCGCCCCCGTCGCCGCGAACGGATGGCCGATCGCGATGCTGCCACCTTTAACATTCAGTCGCGCAAGATCGATCGGACCCATCGGTTCGTTGCGGCCCAGTCTGGTACGACAAAAATCTTCCGCCTGCCACGCCTTAAGCGTTGCTATAGTCTGCGCCGCAAATGCCTCATGAATCTCGTAGAAGTCAAAGTCCTGAAGAGTAAGATTTGCTTGCTTCAACATGTCGGACACGGCGTACGCCGGTGCCATCAATAAGCCCTCGCTATCAATGAAATTAACCGCGCTGGCCTTCGCAAATGTGAGGTAGGCCATGATGGGCAGATTCTTGGTGCGAGCCCAGTCTTCCGAGGCAAGGCATACGGCAGCTGCGCCGTCAGTTAGCGGAGTGCTGTTGCCGGCCGTCATGGTGCCTTCGCCGCTTCTGTCGAATACCGGTTTAAGGGCTGACAGCTTTTCAAATGTGGTGTCGCGCCGAATGTTGTTGTCTTCCTCTGCACCTTCAAATGGCACGACCAGGTCATCATACCATCCGGCATCGTAAGCTCCGGCTGCCTTGATATGGCTCGATAATGCGAGCTGATCCTGATGTTCGCGCTGCACGTTCCATTGTTTGGCGGTGATTTCAGTGCTCTCGCCCATGGACAATCCGGTCCGCGGTTCTTCGACACCGGGGAATTCCGGTTTGAAGTGTTTCGGGCGAATTCTGAATAACTGTTTCACACGTTCCACCGGGGAGCGCGAGCGGTGGATATCCAGCAGTATTTTGCGGAAATCGCCGGGGTAGACGATGGGTGCATCGCTGACCGTGTCGGTACCACCGGCGATACCGGTCTCGATTTGGCCGAGGGCGATCTTGTTGGCGATCATGATGGCGGCTTCAATGCTGGTACCACAGGCACGTTGCAAATCGACTGCCGGTGTTCGCAAAGAGAGTCCGGAGTCGATCACGCATTCTCTTGCAAGATTCCAGTCGCTGGAATGCTTGATGACGGCGCCCAGTGCAACGTCGCCAAGCGTCTGACCTTTCAGATCCAGTTTGTTTACGATGCCCTGCAGGGCGGCGACCATCAGATCCTGGTTCGTGCAATCGCGATACACTGAGTGAGATCGGCAAAATGGGATTCGTGATCCCCCTACTACCGCAACTGGTATCGCTCGTCCGTCGTGCAACATGCCTGCCTCCGTTCTGGATTGTGACTCAGGGCGCGACGCAACTTTACACCATTCAAGGACCGGACCGTAAGCTAAGATTCGTCTATGAGCAATTTCAACGCAGCGGCTTACAAGACGCAAGTCAAGGCGCTGCTACGTCTCGGTGGCCCATTGATCGTCAACAACCTTGCCGTAGCCGGCATGCAATTTGCCGATGCGGTCATGGCCGGCAGTATTGGTGCCCGAGAACTGGCGGCCGTCGCGGTCGGTGGTAGTTTCTGGTTCCTGGGGTTTGCCCTGTGCCTTGGAATACTGATGGCGATCTCGCCGATCGTCTCACGACACTACGGGGCCAAGCGATACGATCTGATCGGTCGCTACACGCGCCAGGGACTTTACCTGGCCGTATTGATGGGCGTGCCAATGATCCTTATCGGACAGTACGCGGCGGAGCCGCTGCTGGAAAAATTTGGTATCGATCCGGATTTCAGAGCGCTTACGGTCGGCTACATAGGCGCCATCATGTTAGGTGCGCCGGGCATATTTGCTTTCCTCGCCTTACGATTTACGAACGAGGGTATCGGCCATACGCGACCGATCATGTACACGTCCATTTTTGCGTTAACGTGTAATGTATTTCTTAACTACGTTTTGATGTTTGGGCACTTCGGTGCGCCGGCGCTCGGCGCTGTGGGATGCGGTTACGCCAGCGCGATTTCAATGTGGCTGGTTATGATCGCATTGGCCAGCCATATGATCCTGAGTCCTTACTATCGGCGCTTCCATCTCTTTGCCAAATTGGCACCGCTGCGATTGTCGGCATTCAGGGAAATTTTCCGTCTGGGCGTGCCGATCGCAGTCACTATTACAGCCGAGGCAGGATTGTTTTCAGCGGTTTCAATTCTGATGGGAACACGCGGGACAGAGATCACCGCGGCCCATCAAATTGCGATCAGCTTTTCGTCGACCACCTTCATGGTTCCACTTGCGTTGAGCGCGGCGACAACCATCAAGGTCGGGCAATTGATAGGTGCCGGCCAGTTGCGCGATGCGCGCGTGTGCGGCGCTGTCGGTATATTTCTGTGCGCGGGCTTCATGACGTTTTCGGCCGCATTCTTGCTGATCTTTCGCGATGCGGTTGTCGGTCTGTATACGAATGATGTCGCGGTTACAGGTATCGCGATCAGCCTGTTATTGGTGGCGGCGGTATTCCAGATCGCCGACGGCATTCAGATCGGCGCGGCCGGCGCGCTGCGTGGTTACAAAGACACGGCGATGCCGATGCTGATCAATATATTCGCGTTCTGGGTCCTCGCGTTTCCGCTCGCTTACCTTGCAGCGATTACTTATAAGGCGCCACCCAATTATGTCTGGGCAGGGTTTATTGTTGGCCTCGCCGCTGCGGCGACGTTGCTGACGTGGCGTTACAACCGCCTCTCGCGAGCGGCGATCTAAGCCGACGGTTTTACGTTCGCGTTCCGTCAGGAGCCCGGATTTCAGATAATAATGCTTACCGTGCCCAAGAATGGCGTCAGCGCCTGTCTGAAAATCCCGGTACGGCATCGCACCGAGTTCAACGGCCCTCGGTTTGGCAAGCTTCAGTAAGGGCGCCATCACTTTTTCACCAGCCGCATGATTGCCCGCATAAACTACCTCAATGTTCGCCAACCGATTGCCGTCTTCATCGACAAAGATATTAGGCTCAATGCTGGCTTCGTTTGGTAACTCCGAGGCGAGCTCCCCGTAGGCCGTCAGGAAATCGGCGGTAAGGTCGAACAATACATTCCCGCCATAAATCATCGGATTGAATGGATGTAGCTGGTAGACGAATTCTGTCGCGACGCCGAAATTGCCACCGCTACCGCAACGTGAGGGTCTGTGCGCTAGGGGTCTAGCCCTGTCCGAATTCGGGGTTGTCGCCCTCGAGGTATTTTGCTTCTTCGGCAGTATTTTCCCGGTTCAGCAACTCGTTGCGGTGCGGAAAGCGCCCGAACCGTTCGACAATGTCCCGGTGCAGCTCGGCGAATTGAGCGACGGTAAGAAATGTTTCCCGATGGGTTAGAGATACCGCTTCAGCGAGGCGATTATAGAGCTCAACTGATTTGGCCTGTACCTTGCGCGACTCAGCATGTTGCAACGGCATGTAGAAAAACATTCTTTGTATGGGAGTGAGTTCCTTGTCCTTTTTTTCCACGGCGCCCTCGACGCAGAGTTTCAGTGCCTGCTTATCGTGGGAGAATGCCGCGGCCGAATTTCGATGGATGTTGCGACGAAACTGATCGATCAGCAGGATCAGCGCCAGGCGGCCGTGAGGATTTGCGGCCCAGTGATCAAGATTTCCGGCGCAAGCGGCGTTAACATCATCGCCGAATTTCTTTTCGATCTCATGATCGAAAACGGGGTCCTCGCTGAACCAGGTGTCCATGCGGCGGTCGATCTGTGGAGCCGTAAGCTCCTGCTCCTTGAACCAGAAAGACAGGATCGCGTCGATTCGTGCCTGATCCCCATCAGTCATCGTCGCATCCACGCTTTCGCTTAACTGTTTTACAGCCATTTCTAAGTTCCGGCTAGCTTGACAGGCCAGTGTGCCGCGCCATGCGGCCGCCTGTCGTTGCAGTGCGTCACTACCGTACGGTCAATGTAGCTCGCCAAAGTGCGAACTTGGTCACAGTTTCGACCGAATCGAACATTTGATGGCGCCGTTGCCAGTAGACTTTAGCAGATGGAATGGGCGCTCACTCAATATTGCCGTTTCGCTATGCTCTGCACCGTCATGGTGGGCCTGGTATCGCTGACCTTGCTAAGTGCTTGCGACGAGCCCGAGGCGGGCCCTGAGCAACAACTCAGGCAATGGGTAGGCCTGGGCCAGGAGGCAGCGGAGGCGAAAGAGCGCCGCGATTTGCTGGCGCTAATTTCACCGGCCTATGCGGACGCTCGCGGACACGAGCGCGATGACATCGGCAATATGCTCAGAGCGTATTTCTTTCGACAGCACAAAATTAAGCTGCTGACATCAGTTGACGAGATACGGTTATATGGTGACACGGCTGCCGAGATAGACCTGACGGTCGGGATGGCCGGGACGAATGACGGCGTGTTCGGCTTCAGTGCCGATGCGTACCGGTTCGAACTGGAACTGGAACGAGATGGGGATGACTGGTTGTTGATCTCGGCGCGCTGGGGCGAGCTGGGACGCGAACTGCACTGACGCACAGGGAGCAAGCTATGCAGATACAGATCAAGAAGTGCATGTTGTTGGCGCTGCTGATGGGTAGCTTGTCGGCCTGCGCGTCCATGCCGGACAATCTGGTCAGTGCGCCGCGCGTGCAACTGAGCAACGTTCAGGTTGTCGGTCTTGGGTTCCAAAATCAGACCTTTTTGCTGTCGTTCGATGTGGCCAATCCGAACTCGTTTCCATTGCCGGTTCGAAACATCGGCTACGGTGTGAAACTTGACGGGCAGCGATTTGCCAGCGGCCAGACATCGAGTGAGTTTACGGTTCCGGCGCATGGTGACGCGAGCTTTGCGATCAGCGTTGATCTGAACCTGCTGCAGACAGCGCCGCAACTGCTGTACATTGTCAGGGACGGCACTCGTCGAGAAATTCCCTACGAGCTTGAAGGTCGTTTTGGCATTGACCTGCCGTTGATACCGTCGATCAAATACCGTAGCAGTGGCATGATCCGTCTCAGTTCGGATGTCCGGTAGGCTCACGGTTACGCGCGCATGCCGTGATCATTGCGTTTGGATTTCGGCCGGATCCGCGGGCCTGGTTTGATGAGTTTTCGATCGAGATACTGCCCAGCGGTCGCGTTCGCGAGGCTGCGGCAGGGATTGTTCGTTACCTCGAATCCTGACCCGGAAGCCGTATTTTGAAAACGACGCCACCCTCGATATTGTCTGCAGCAATGGTGCCGCCATGCCCCTCGGCGATCAATTTCGCCACATACAATCCAAGACCCAGATGACGCGTATTCTCGCCGCTTCGCATCGACACCATCGAATCGAACAGCTGTGTGCGCATGCGCTCCGGAAGCGGGGGCCCGGGATTGATGACAGTAAGTAGCATGGCGCCATCGTCATCGGCCAGACCAATTCGAATTGTGTCGCCTGCTGTACTGAAATCAACGGCATTGTCGACGAGTTTGTCGAGCATTTGTATCAAGAGCTCGGGTGACCCAGTCGTTGCTGCGTTCTCCAGCGTGCAGTCGAAGTCGAAAGCGCGTTCCGTATAAACATCGCGGTAGGCAGCTACGGTCGATTGCAGCACCGCGCTCAGATCGAACGACTCTGGCTCGGCATGCTCCATCAGCTCTTCGACACGGCTGGCCTCGGCCATGGCACTGAGGATGTGCCGCAAGCGATCGGCACCTTCGCGGGCACGCGCCGTATAAGCAGTGGACGACTCGTTGAGCGATTCATGCTCCAGATTTTCCAGCGATGATGTGACAATGGCGAGTGGTGTGCGGAGTTCGTGCGATAACTTTGATGCCAGCGAGCGCAGATACGCATTGTAGTCACCGAGCTGCCGCAATACATGAGAGAAGCTGCGCGACAGGTCGCCAATTTCGTCTGCAGCAAGGGCGCTGGGCAGCGCGGAGTGAAGCGTCTCATTTTCAAGTGCCCCCCGGGCGGCTACGGACAAATGTCGGATTCGCCGCGACAGCCAGGAAGCGTAGCCAAGTAACGTTCCGGCGACGAGTAGCGTCGCGACCAAAGTAAGATTTATCAGCCGCACCAATCCTTCGTTTGTCAGGCTGAGAATGGCGTCGGTGCCCTGCTGCAGCGCAAGGGAACCCAAAATTTCGTCGTTAAAAATAATCGGTGTGGCGACGGCAACGATGGCCCTGCCGCTCTCTTCACTTCGAAACCAACTGGCCATTTCGCGGCCATTGAGCGCCGCGCTGACATACGGCTGTCGTTCGCGACCGCTTGGATCGGGCTCCGCCGACGCGGCGTCTTTTCCGGCCTCAACCAGCAAGTCGTAAACACGCCGAGACCAGACCGCGCCGAACGACCGGTCTGTCGTTGGCGCCGACAGTTTACCGGCCATAGCGATTCGCCAGCCGGATGCGTCCGTAACAATGATGCGCATACCGGGTTGCACCAAAGTTTCGGCGATCACGCGTAATTCCTCCAAAGGCCTTGCGACGGCTGCGGGGGTTTTTCCTGAGTAATTACTGATGCGAGTCGTACGCTGAGATTCGTCCGCCGTATTGCTAACGACGATGCCGAGATGGATGCCCAGCAAATTGGCCGGTATCCGGGCCTCTACCCGGTAGCCGCCTGGAACGTCCTGCCAGTGCGCGGTTATCGCGGCTGCCGGCGCAAATCCGTAGTTGTCCTGCTTGTAACTGACGATTTGCCCCGGCGCTTCAGCGGCAAACAGAAACTGCTCCTCAAGATAGGGCGGATTACTGCTGACTAGGCTGACACGATCGGCGTACCGAGGACCGTCGTCGAGAATCATCGTCTGTGCCGTCGCATAGACGACATTGCGGTCGCTGACTTCGACATACAGGTAGATGGCGGTTCCGTATGAAGCGATTGCCACCCGAATCGGCCCATCCATGCCGTGCAGGATCTTCAACGATGATGACGAAAGCTGCCAGTCATCAACATAGCCGTCGATTCGCGGCGCTCTTGCCAGTTCGTGCAGGTACAGTTGTTCACTGGCTCGCCGGCTGACGACTTTCTGCGGGTATTCCTCGACATACTGCGCCATGGAATTCGCGAGCGCGCGCGCCGTACCGGCCAGCATTTGCTGCTGTCCAGAGCGCAGCGCGGATTCGGTCTCGCGGATGAACTCGCATCCGGCCCACGGCAGCAACAACGCTAGCAAGCTGACGAGGAGTAGCTGACGCTTGAGATTCATCAGTGTGCGGCTATTCGCTCAGCCAGCGATAACCCATGCCATAGACCGTTTCGATCGCGTCGAAATCGGCATCCACTGCGATGAACTTGCGTCGAATGCGCTTGATGTGCGATGTGATGGTGTTGTCATCCAGCACGGCCTGCGCAGCATCCATGAGCTGTTGCCGGTTCTTGACGTGGCCCGGATATCTCGCCATTGCGTGTACCAGCCAGAACTCAGTGAGGGTCAGGCGGACGGCATGATCCTGCCAGTGCACGGTCATGCGCTCGGTATCGATCGCCAGGTCGCCGCGCCTGATACTGCTGTCGGCGTCTTGTGGTTTTCGCATGGCTTCCATGCGGCGAAACAGCGCAGCGATCCGTGCCATAAGATGCGGCAGGCTGATGTCCTTGGTCAGATAGTCATCGGCACCGAGTCGCAGGCCCGATATCGAGTCGAGCTCGCTGTCTCTCGCGGTCAGGAAGATGATCGGCAGGTCGGGCGAGCGAGCCCGTAACTCGCGACACAACTCGAATCCGCCTTCGATGTCATCTTTGAGGTTCACGTCAATGACAACGAGGTCGGGCAAGCGGCTGTCGAACGCATTCAGCGCGGGTTCCCGGGCGTCGAATGCATCGACCGTATACCCTTCACGCCGAAATGCTGCGGCATAGTTATCCCGGATTGCTGCCTCGTCCTCAATAATAGCGATGCGTTTTGCCACTTCAAACTCCCATTCCTGTAGTCACAATTTGCCACATTATGTCGGTGCATTGCCATACCGTGGCCGCCAGTGTGACTTATTGCTGCGGCGTAATAGGCCTCAGACCACCAGGGAGGCCGAAATGCAAGCGTCAGAATCAGACACAAAATCATGGTTTTGGGTTCTCGCACTGATCTTTGTTCTGGTAGCGGGCCCGGAGACAGCTGCTGCGGCTGGCCCGACTCCGAGTGAAATGCAATCGGGCAGCTTGTTGCTGCGGATGGAGGGCGGTTATGCCACGGCGACTTTGCTGAATACCGATGTCGAAATGAATATCAGTGGATTGGTCGCGCGGGTAACGGTTAGGCAGGAGTTTCGAAATACGAGCCAGGACTGGGTTGAGGGCGTCTACGTTTTCCCACTTCCCGATAGCGCCGCCGTCGATAGCATGCGGCTACACATTGGTGACCGATTCATCGAGGGTGAAATACAGGAAAAGGAACATGCGAAGAAGACCTACGAACATGCGAAAAAAGCTGGCAAGAAGGCCAGCCTGGTTGAGCAGCAGCGTGCAAACCTGTTTACGACCTCAGTGGCCAACGTCGCTCCCGGCGAACGGGTGGTCATCGAAATCGAGTACCTGGAAGACGTTCGCTATGAAAAGGGCCAGTTCAGTATTCGTTTCCCCATGACACTGACGCCGCGCTACATATCCGGCACCGCATTGCCCGATCGGGTTGGTAGCGGTTGGTCGCCTGATACAGACCGGGTGCCGGACGCATCGCAGATCACGCCGCCGCAGGTTACGAATTCGAGTGCGCACCAACTGTCGTTGACCGTGAATGTAAACGCAGGTACTCCGCTCGAAATTATCGCCAGTCGCTATCATCCAGTGAGCGTTGGCGAGAAAAACGGCCGGTATACGGTGTCGTTGAGCGCGGCTACGGTCACGATGGATCATGATTTCGAATTGGTATGGCGCCCGGTTCCATCGGCCACGCCGCGGGCGATGTCATTCGTGGAGACGGTCAAAGGCAAGCCATATTATCTCTTGATGGTGATGCCGCCCGATCAGGAAGAGCTGCCGGCCGCCAGCATGGCACGGGAAATAATCTTTATCGTTGATACCTCCGGCTCCATGCATGGCGTGTCCATTCAACAGGCAAAGCGTGCGGTGCAACTGGCCCTGAAAGGACTGACGCCAACGGATCGATTCAACGTGATCGAATTCAATTCGATCACCAATGCACTTTACCCACAAAGCGCGCCTGTAACCGCGCACTCGATAGCCGAGGCATCGAAGTTCGTGCAACAACTACAAGCGAACGGTGGTACCGAGATGCGGCCGGCACTTGCGCTGGCGCTTGATTCTCCCCGTTCAGAAGCACATTTACGACAAGTCGTTTTCATTACCGACGGCAGCGTGGGCTACGAGGACGAATTGTTCTCGATGATCGAAGACCGTCTAGGTGCGGCCAGGCTCTTCACGGTGGGGATTGGCTCGGCACCCAATAGCTGGTTCATGCGCAAGGCAGCACAAGCGGGTCGCGGTTCGTATACCTTTATCAGCGCGCTGCATGAAGTCAGGGAGAAAATGGATCGCCTGTTTCAGAAGCTCGAACAACCACAGGTAACAGATATTGAGGTGCGTTGGCCGAGCGGCGTTATTGTCGACAGCTTTCCATCGACGGTGCCCGACTTGTACCTGGGTGAGCCCGTGATTGTGAAAGTCGAGGTGACAGGTGAATTTCGTGCAGGTGATTTCATTCACATCAGTGGCAATTCCAGCGGCGGCGGCTGGGCCGCGGAAGTTCCGGTCGGTGCGGCATCGGACAGTCCCGGTGTTGCGGCGCTGTGGGCGCGGGCGCGTATTGAAGAGCTGATTGACGTTGAACGGCGTCATGCAGACCCCGGCGAGATTCGGGCTGCCATAGTTGAAACCGCACTGACCCACCATCTTGTCAGTAAGTACACGAGCCTGGTAGCCGTAGACAAGACACCCGTGCGGCCGGTCAACGACCCGCTGATGAGTGAGGCGGTTCCGAACCTGATGCCATACGGCCAAAGCACCAATGCAATTTTTGGTTTTCCCCAAACCGCAACGAATGGCCCGGCGCTGCGTCTGATCGGTTTCATCTCGCTGCTGGCCGCGCTGTTTCTGCTGGCCGTACAGACGAGCGGCGGAAGAACACGCTATGTTCGTGCGCGCTAGAAAACTGCATCGTCTGCTCGTGGCTTGTCTGCTGTGTTTCGGATTCTGGCAGTTAGGGCAGGGTGCCTACATGCCCGCAAAGGCCTGGCTGGCACAGGAACTCATGCAACGCGCCTGGACGCGAACCGGCGGCGGCGAGTTTAGGGCGGCGCCCTGGCCCTGGGCCGACACATGGCCTGTTGCTCGACTGACGGCCAGGTCCGGTGACGTTGACTTGATCGTGCTTGCGGGCAGCTCCGGGCGGACGCTGGCCTTCGGACCGGGTCATCTGAGTGCGAGCGCGATGCCGGGTGACATCGGCAATACCGTGATTGCCGGGCATCGCGACACACATTTTAAGTTTTTGCAGGACATCCGAGCGGGAGAGCTAATAACAGTAGAATCAAATAAGGGTCGCAAACACCTGTACAAGGTTGTTGGCATCGATATTGTCGATTCACGGACAGGCAGCCTGCTGCTCGATACACAGACTGCAGTCTTGAGTCTGGTCACCTGTTATCCGTTCGATGTCCGTGAAACCGGTGGCCCCTTGCGCTATGTCGTCACCGCCAGAAAGGTGTACTGATACGACGTCGGTCTTGAGTTTCACAACCATACCCTGTATTCGTCTGTCTGCATGGATCCTCGTAAAGCCAAACTCACTGAGGGATCGGTCGGCCGACACCTCGTCAAGATGACCGTGCCCATTTTGTTCGGTATTTCAACCATGATGGCGCAGGGGCTGATCGACGCATGGTTCCTTGGCAAGGTTGGTGACAGAGCACTCGCCGCATTCAGCTTCGGTTATCCCATTCTCATGATCATTACGAGCGTCGCGATCGGCCTGAGTGCGGGTACGTCCTCGGTCGTTGCTCGTGCCATCGGATCTGACGATCATCGTCGTGTGCGACGCCTGACGACTGACAGCCTGATTCTATCTTTTCTGATTACAACAACGCTATGCGTCATTGGCGTATTGACGATCGAACCACTCTTCCAAATCCTAGGCGCTCCAGACGACATGATCCCGATGATTCGCGGCTTCATGACGCTTCTCTATGGCGGGGTGCCGTTTTTCGTGGTCGGCATGGTGGGTACGAGTTGTATGCGTGCGACAGGCGACACGCGGTTACCAGGAAAGCTCATGGTAGCGGCGGCGCTCCTCAACATCGCATTGGACCCGATCTTGATTTTTGGGCTGGGGCCGGTTCCTGCGATGGGGCTGAATGGTGCTGCGACCGCGGCATTGCTTGCGAGAGGTACCATGTTTGTCGGTACGATGTATTTCCTGGTGCATCGCCTCCATATGGTCAGCTTCAATAAGCCGAATCCGCAGGAACTCAAGAAGTCGTGGATCGACATTCTGCATGTTGGACTTCCGGCGGCGGGCACCAACGCGATCATCCCGGTTGTGACCGCAGTCATCTTGGCGATGATTGCGCGTTATGGACCCGAGGCGGTGGCCGGTTTCGGAGTCGCCAGTCGCATTGAGTCCATGGTGCTGGTTATTTTCTACGCGTTGTCGTCGATCATCGGTCCATTCGTTGGGCAAAACTTATCGGTCGGGAAGGAGCTGCGCATTCAGTTGTCGCTGCGTCTGTGCGCATTATTCTGTCTTGCCAGCGGCCTGGCCATCGCAGTACTGCTGGCGTTGGTCTCGGACTTTCTGCCCAGCTTGTTCAGTCAAAACGAGGAAGTCATCGGCGTTATAAAATCGTTCCTTTGGATCGTACCGGTCAGCTATGGCGCCTACGGAATTGTCATGGTCGTGAATGCGGCCTTTAACGGCCTCGGCAAACCGATGCCCGCCGTTTACATTAGCCTTGCTCGCATGATCGTGCTGTATGTACCGCTGGCGCTGTTGGGAATGAAGTGGCTTGGTATTGTTGGCATCTTTGGCGCCTACGCTATTGCCAATCTTCTCTCCGGATTACTGGGCTACGTCTGGGCCCGGCGCACTGCCCATGATCTTTGCTCGGTAACCTAGGTGCATGCCGACGCCACGGCTTGCCATGAACAATAAAAAAGCCAGCCATAGACCATCGTTGCCCAGCGGTCGCGTCAGGTACCATGCCGGAAGGAATACAGCGATCGCCGAGAACAACATGATATTGCGCATGTCTTTCGCGCGCGTCGCGCCGACGTAAACGCCATCATAAAGAAAGCACCATACCGACACGAGCGGCGAGGCAATCATCCAGGGCAGATAGCGATTCGCCGTACTGCGAACGTCCTGCAGGTCGGTCAGGATTGAGATGATCAGCGATCCAGCGACGAAGTAGAACACCGTAAATCCGAGCGCGAATATCACCGACCACTTGAGCGTTAAGTTCACGGTGTGAATCAGTGCGTCGCGGCGCTTCTCACCGACGGCCTTGCCGACGAGTGCCTCTGCCGCATGTGCAATGCCGTCAAGACCAAACGCCGTCAGGAACTGGAAATTCATGAGCACCGCATTCGCCGCGAGAATCTGGCCTCCGAGGCGTGCGCTTTGTGCGGTTACGAACGACAAAGTGAACATCAAAGCCATTGTGCGGACGAAGAGATGGGCATTAATAGAGAAAAAAGCCCGATAGGCGGCGACATTGGTCAGCCGAGCGAGCGGCCAGTGGCCCGCGCGCTTTTTCAGCGCTGCAATAGCGAATGAAACGCCGACGAGACAGCCGGAATACTCGGCGATGACCGAAGCGAGCGCCACTCCGTCTACAGTCATGCCGAGCACAACGACGAACAGCAGATCAAGGGCCATATTTGTAATATTTATCGTTAGAAATATGAACAAGGGTACGCGCGCATTTTGCAGGCCGATAAACCAGCCGATCAACGCGTAATTCGCGAGTGTTCCCGGGGCACTCCAGATGCGAATCGAAAAGTACTCGCTGGCGTACTGCTGGGTTTCTGCGTTACCGCCCAGTAACTTGAGTGCAAGCTGGCCGATCGGTACCTGTAATACGATCAATGCAAGCGCAATGACCAGTCCGACGATGAGCGCCTGCCCTAGCGCAGCACGAAGGCCGTCATTGTCGTCAGCACCAAAGCTTTGCGCTGCGATTCCCGTTGTCCCCATGCGCAGAAAGTTCATGCCCATGAAGATAAACGTGAAAATCGAGGCACCGATAGCGACAGCGCCAAGGTATGCAGAGTTGTCGAGGTGGCCCGTAACACCCGTATCGACCATGCCGAGCAATGGGACTGACACGTTGGAAAGAATCATCGGCGCAGCGATGCGCCACATGTCCTTATTCTGTGGCAGGCGAGAAGAACTCAAGCTTGCATCATCCGAAGGCGTTCACCCCGGTTAGTTCCTTACCAACGACCAATTGGTGAACAGTCTCGGTGCCTTCGTAAGTGATTACGCTTTCAAGATTCAGCATGTGGCGAATGGGAACGTACTCGGCACTAATGCCGGCGCCGCCGAGAATGTCACGCGCATCGCGAGCAATATCGATGGCTGACCGGCAATTGTTCCACTTTGCCATTGACACCTGTGTCGGACTCAGATCGCCCTTGTCCTTGATACGACCGAGCCGCAGGGCAAGTAACTGTGCGGTCGTAATGTGCCGACTCATTTCTGCCAGGCGAATCTGGATCGTCTGAGTGTTCGCAAGCGGCCGCCCAAACAGAATTCGGTCCCGGGTGTAGTGCAGCACTTCATTCAGACAAGCCTGTGCCGCACCAATGACGCCCCAGGTAATACCGTAGCGCGCTTGCGTGAGACAACTCAGCGGACCCTTCAGGCTCGATACTCCAGGCAATACGCTGGCCTCAGGTACGCGAACGTTGTTGAAGAACAACGCGCCGGTGACGGACGCACGTAACGAAAATTTGTTCTCGATTTCTTGTGAGTCAAAACCCGGCATGTCCTTCTCGACGATAAATCCCTTGACGCCCTCGTCGGTGTTGGCCCAGACGATTGCGGCATCCGCAATGGTCGCGTTTGTGATCCACATCTTGGAGCCGTTCAGAATCCAGTCGTCGCCATCCCGTTTTGCGTGCGTCTTCATATTGCTTGGATCCGAGCCACCCTGCGATTCGGTCAGGCCGAAGCAACCGATTGCTTCGCCCCGTGCCATGGCAGGCAACCAGCGTTGTTTCTGTTCTTCGGACCCATAGGCGTGGATCGGGAACATCACCAGACTGCTCTGCACCGAAACGAAACTGCGTAGCCCGCTGTCGCCGCGCTCGAGTTCCTGACAGATCAGACCGTAGCTGACGCTGTTCAGCCCCGCGCAGTCGTAACCCTCAATCGAACTGCCGAGTAGTCCGAGTTCTGCAACCTCGCCGATCAGGTGACGCGGGAATTCGTGCTTTTCAAATGCTTCGCGCATCAACGGGATGACTTTGTCATCGACATACCTTGCAACGGTGTTCTTGACCATGACTTCGTCTTCGGCCAGCTCCGAGCGAACGTCGAAGAGATCCATAGGATCGAGTTTGGTGCTCACGGACATCTTCCTGAGGTAATGCGAATCGGGGCGTCGATTCTAACTGCTATACGGGTATTCCGAAACGCCGGTAGATCACCGACAGCAGCCAGGCGGGCCCAATCATCATGAGTTGCAGATCCTGAAACACGGCCCGCGGGGAGCCGCCGCGGCCCAGAGCGAACCCGGCGACGCCAGCAATCAACAGGCCAGCGGATATCGTGTTTGCCGGAAACCCGGAGTTTGTCAGCCACAATTGAATTGACGACAATCCCAACAGAAACGGCAACAATCCGATGGCGAGTGATAATGAGATGATGAAATAGTAAATTGCTGTGACCATCAAGAACGCACTGCCCCAATTGAACAACGGCGAGATCTTCTGAAATTCGTCGGGCACCGGCAGGCTCCAGAGCAGACCCGTTATACCCACGACGACCATCGGTACCGCAACCCAATAAACGGCCGGACTACGGAGGCTGTTGTGAGTTTGTTCGTAGCGAGCCAGCCAGTTGTCGATGTCAGTCATCGCGCTATTCTACATCGTGACGTGCTGCCGTGTGACGCAGCGCACATTATGAGAATTAATTGTGGTCTATCTGAACATAAACGCGTCAATTAAGTCTGTGTTCAGGTAGAGGGTGCTTACAATGCACCCATTCATACTGCAATCAAGAGGAAAGATCATGACAATTCGATCTTCGGAATTAGTACTCGCATTAACTGTAATGGCCGTTTTTGTGAGTGGTTGTAAGACTCTCGACGCTTATACGCGCGACGAGAAGACAAGCTCCGCGACCAAGGGCGCATTGATCGGTGCTGCAGCAGGCGTGGTGGCTGGCCTCATCTCCGGCGACGATGCTGTTGAGCGCCGGCAGCACGCATTGATCGGTGCGGGAATTGGTGCACTGGCTGGCGGACTGATCGGCAACTACATGGACAAGCAGGAGGCCGAGCTTCGGGCTGAACTCGAGGGCACGGGCGTCAGCGTTGTTCGCAATGGCGATAACATCACACTCAATATGCCGGGCAATGTCACGTTCGCGACGGACAGCGCGGATCTTAGCCCAGCGTTTTTCAGTGTACTGAATTCAGTTGGCAAGGTACTCGCCGAATATGAGCAGACTGTCGTCGAAGTGGCCGGTCACACTGACAGCACCGGCAGTGATTTGTACAACCAGCAATTGTCGGAGCGCCGCGCGACTGCGGTATCGGCTTACCTTTCGGGCCAGGGCGTTATTGACCAACGCCTGATTACGCTCGGCATGGGTGAAGCCCGTCCTATCGCGGATAACAGTTCGTTAGGCGGTCGTCAGGCGAATCGGCGTGTAGAAATCACGATGGTGCCGGTTACCTCGGGATAGCTGTCTCGCAGCAACAGACCAAACGCGGCAGCCAGGGATGGTCTGCCGCGTTTTTTGTGGCACTCTGTATACCTTGCCCAAGAATAACAATAAGGGCACGAAGTGAAAAAACCGTTTGAAAAGAGCGATACCGACAACTGGATCGAAGTCACGGGCTTCGTCAGACGCCTGCTGTCCGATGATAATGATGGCTCTCGCCATCAGCGCTTCATCCTGGATATCGGCGATCGCCGCACCATTCTTGTCGCGCACAATATTGATCTCGCAGAACGGGCGCCTGTGGGAATGGGTGATCGCGTACGTGTACGCGGAATGTACGAGTGGAACGAGCTAGGCGGTCTGGTGCACTGGACACATCATGATCCGCACGGCGTTGAGGACGGTGGTTACGTTCGCTATCGAACGCGGGTTTACGAGTAATAAAAAGGCCGCTCCGGGAGCGGCCTTTTTATCTTGCGTCCAGAGGGTCGCGGGTTTGTGCCCTATGGGTGTTCCTACAGTGCCATCGCGTTGCGAATCTTCTTGATGGCATTGACTTCCAACTGGCGAATTCGCTCTGCCGAAATTCCGTATTCGGCGGCCAGTTCGTGTAGCGTCATCTTGTCTTCGGTGAGCCAGCGTTCCTCAAGAATGCGGCGACTGCGGTCATCGAGAATTTTCAACGCGGCTTTCATCCGAGTCGTTGCGTCCTCATGCCAATCCGCTGCCTCGACTTGCTTGGCCGGATCCGCATCGGGGCTCGGCAAGTAGGCAGCCGGCGTGAAGTTGCGTTCATCATCGGCATCAGGGGTCGGATCGAAAATCGCGTCGCGAGAATGCAGGCGCTTCTCCATTTCTGTGACTTCTTGCGGCTTGACGCCAAGATCTTTGGCGACAGCCTTGGTCTCAGAGTCGGATAACCAGGTTAGTGTCTTTTTCTTCTTGCGAAGATTGAAGAACAATTTACGCTGCGCTTTGGTTGTAGCAACTTTCACAATGCGCCAGTTCTTGAGCACGAATTCATGAATCTCAGCACGTATCCAGTGAACGGCGAATGACACCAGGCGAACATCGTAATCCGGATCAAAGCGTTTGACCGCTTTCATGAGTCCGACATTACCTTCCTGAATCAGATCGTTCAGTGGCAAGCCGTAGCCGGTATAACCTTTGGCGATGTGAACAACGAATCGCAGATGTGCCATAACGAGATCGCGCGCGGCTTCGAGGTCTTCGTCCTCGCGAAAGCGTCTCGCAAGCACCTGTTCGTCTTCTTTCGATAAAACAGCAATGCCGCCGACAGCCTGGATATAGCCATCAAGGCTACCTACCGGTCCTGCCAGCGCAAGGTCGTGGTTCGATTTCGCAACAGCGGTTGTCATGTAGTACCTCACGTTTGTGGAAGACAATTTTAGCACTCAATGGCATAGAGTGCTAACAAGCGACATTAGTTCCCCATAGCAAAAGGGAATACTGTTATAGAAAACAGCTATTTAGGGATTTAAGGGCACCGGATTATGTTCAATTACCGGGGCTCAATACGCTGCATATGACGTGCTGCCGTGATCCAGGAGGCGAACAGGCCAAGGAATACGGCGACACCAATAATGGCCGAGCTTTCAGCGGCACTCAGTGATATGACGGTAATGTTGCCTTGATAAAGTCCGGCCAGGCGAGTCACGGGACCTTTGAGCAAGTGCAGTCCGTATTGCACGAGCAGTAACGCAAAAGTGCCGCCGAGCAGCCCATACCAGAACCCGGTCCAAAGGAAGGGTCGCCGTACGAACGCGTTACTGGCACCGATCAGCTTGGTGACTTCAATTTCCTCGCGCCGGTTTTCGATATCAAGGCGTATGGTATTGCCAATAATGACGATGATGGCAATGCCAAGCAGCGCAGACCCGATTGCGATCGTTTGTCTGACGATGTCGAGGATGGCATGAAAGCGTTGCACCCACTCTGTATCGACCTGCACCAAGTCCGTTTCGGGCAAATTGCCAATTTCTTCCTGGAGCAACGTTATCGATGCGCCGGTATTGCCCGGGCTTGGGCGAACAATCAGTGTATGTGGCAGCGGATTGTTGCCGAGTTGATCAAGAGCCTTGCCGAAGCCGGATTGCTGTTTGAATTCGACCAGCGCCTCATCCGCGGTCACCAGGACCACCGACTCGACGTCGGCACGCTGACCAATCAGTTGGCCAAGCTCCTCCGCCGCGCTGACAGACAGGTCTCGCTTCAAGTACACGGAGAAGTCCAGTGCGCTGCTCCAGCTGCCGCTGACTGACTGCGCATTCTTCACGAGGACATTGATGGCGGCGGGCAGCGCAAGTGTTACGCCGATTACCAGCACAATCATCAGGCTCGCAAAAGGCTGCCGGGACAATCTCCCCAGCGCACCCAAGGAAGTGCTCGCATGGCGATTCAACCAGATCGAAAACGCACCCGGGGTACTGACCGGCGCGACCGCATCTGAGTGCCGTGTCACTGCCATGGATCGATATCCTGCTGCAATCGGCCGTCCTCAAGAGCGATACGACGGCAACCCAGGCGATCGATCAAAGAAATATCGTGGCTGGCGATCAAGAGTGTTACGCCGACCTCATTAAAACGCCGAAAAATTCTCATGACCTCCAGTGACAGGTCGGGGTCCAGATTGCCCGTGGGTTCGTCGGCGATTAACAATTTTGGTCGAGTGACGATGGCGCGGGCGATGCCGACTCGCTGCTGTTCTCCAGCCGACAGTGTCTGCGGATTTTGCTTTTCCTTGTGCAGCAGGCCGACCTGATCCAGCGCCGCCCGGACACGACGTACCGCATCGCGGTGGTGAATGCCCGCAATGATCAAAGGCAGGGCGACGTTATCGAACACCGGGCGGTCGTACAGCAATCTGTGATCCTGAAACACCATTCCAATCTGACGCCGGTATGCAGGAATCTTGCGGCGCTTGACGAATCGCGTGTTTTGATTGTCGACAACGACCTGGCCACTGGTTGGCCGCTCAATCAACGCAATCAGTCGCAGCAAGGTACTCTTACCGGCACCTGAATGGCCGGTCACGAAAACCATCTCGCCTCTTTCGACGGTGAGGCTGAGTTCGGATATGGCCTCCTGCCCGCCGGGGAAGCGCTTGGTGACGTTATCGAGTTGAATCATTTAAGCTATTGGTCCTTATCCCCAGACGAAAGCAATGCCGTGACGAATTCCTTCGCGCAGAATGGCTGCATGTCATCGATGGCTTCACCAATGCCTATGAATCGCACAGGCACATGCAAACGATTAGCAATGGCGAAGAGAATGCCACCCTTCGCGCTGCCATCCAACTTTGTGACCGAAATACCGGTGAGCCCGAGCGTCTCATGAAATTTCTCTGCCTGGATCAGGGCGTTCTGGCCCTGACTCGAATCGAGCACCAGCATTATCTCGTGCGGCGCCGTTTCGTCATGGCGAGCAACGACGCGCTTCATTTTTGCGAGTTCATTCATTAAACCAGTCTGATTCTGCAGGCGGCCTGCGGTGTCCACCAGCAGCACATTGATATTCCGCGCCTTTGCTGCTAGCCATGCGTCAAAAATAACGGCCGCCGGATCCGCCCCGGACTGCTGTGCGATGACCGGTATATCGTTGCGTTCACCCCACACCTGTAACTGCTCAACGGCCGCTGCGCGAAAAGTATCGCCGGCAGCGAGCATGACAGTATGACCCTCGTCAAGAAATCGATGTGCGAGTTTGCCGATTGTTGTTGTCTTGCCAGCGCCGTTGACACCAACCAGGAAAATGACGAATGGGCCGTCCGTCTTTTCTATCACCAGCGGCCGTTCGACTGGCTCCAGAATATTGAGTAAGGAGCGCTCAAGCCCGGCGCGCAACGCGTCAAGGTCTTGCAACTCATTACGCGCGAGACCCTGACGAAGGTCATTGATGATCAGTTCTGTGGTGTCGACGCCAACATCGGCCATAACGAGCAGTGACTCCAGTTCTTCGAGTACGCTGTCGTCGATTTTGCCGCCCGGAACCAAATTTACGAGGTCATAGGCAAGCCAGTTTTCGCCTCGATTGATACGGGCGCGCAGCCGTTTAATGAAGCCTTCGGGCTCTTTGGGCTTTTCTTTTTTTCCAAACATCGTTATACGTTCTTCAGAGGTTAACGCTATGGCCACGCGCAAAACAACGGACAAGAAAAAGTCCCCGGCGGGACAGCTGCGTATTGTAGCGGGAAACTGGCGTAGCCGTCTCTTGCAAGTCGCCGCCCTGCCGGGATTGCGGCCGACCCCGGCACGTGTTCGTGAGACGCTGTTTAACTGGCTCGCGCCAAAAATTCATGGCGCGAATTGCCTGGACCTGTGTGCCGGAACCGGTGCCTTGGGCATCGAGGCGTTGTCTCGAGGCGCCGCACATGTCGTATTCATTGAGCAATCGGTCGTCGCGGCAGATACCATAAGAAGCAATATCGCGTCTCTGCAGGCAACAGGTGCAGAGATCCTGACTGTCGATGCTCGCCGGTTTCTCAAGGGCCCAATAAGCACGATGTTCGATATCGTTTTTCTGGATCCGCCCTTTGCTGACGGTCTTTACGACGAATTGTGTAGACTGTTAAGCGAACAGCGTTGGCTCGCAGCAGATGCCAGAATCTACATCGAGCTGGACAAAGACCAACCGCAGCCGCACTTGCCCGGTAACTGGTGCGTATTGAAGAACAAGACGGCCGGACAAGTCCGCTATATGCTCGCCAGGCCAGAAGATTGAGGGGAGTCTTTCATATGACCGTTTCTGCGATGTATCCAGGTACATTTGATCCTATTACCCTCGGTCACGAGGACCTGGTCAAACGGGCAACGCGCCTCTACGACAGGGTCGTCGTTGCGATAGCTGCGAATCCCGGTAATAAAGAGCCGATGTTTAGCTTGGACGAGCGTGTTGAGCTCGCAAGCGCGGCGCTGAGCGACCTCGACACGGTTGAAGTTACGGGCTATGAAGGTCTTACCGTCGACTTTGCACGGGAGCACGGCCTGGCCGTGATTATTCGGGGACTGCGGGCCGTGTCAGATTTCGAGTACGAGTTTCAGTTGGCGAACATGAATCGCCACCTGACCGATGAGGTTGAAACCGTCTTCCTGACGCCAAGTGATCGATACACGTTCATTTCGTCGAGCCTGGTTCGTGAGGTCGCATCCTTGGGCGGGGACGTGAGCGAATTCGTCTCGCCAAGAGTTGAGAGCGCGTTGCTCAAGCGTTGCGGCCGTGGGTAGTCACGTCTGGCATCGCCTGCAATAGTAACTGGACCGCTGACCCTGCACGATAGCCGTGATCGGTGTATCGCATCGTCGACACGGCTCGCCCTCTCGACCGTATACTCCGAGCTGCCGCTGGAAATATCCCGGTTCGCCATCGCCACCATAAAAATCACGCAACGTCGTACCGCCCGCCGCAATTGCAGTCACAAGGACGTCCTTAATGGCTGTAGATAGCAAATCGTAGCGTTGTAAGGCAACGCGTCCCGCGGCGCGGCGCGGGCTGATACCCGCGCAATACAGAGCTTCGCTCGCATAAATATTGCCAACGCCGACAACGACATCTGCGTTCATGATGAATTGTTTGATGCTGACACGCCGGCGGCGTGATCGTTTCCATAGATATTCGCCGTCAAACTCCTGGCCCAGCGGTTCGGGTCCAAGCGACCTTAGAAGCTTGTGTTTGAGAGGATTCTTGCTCCAGTGCAGCGATCCGAAACGACGCGGGTCTCGAAATCGCAGCGTCTTGCCGGAATCGAATTCGATGTCCACGTGATCATGAACCCCGGCCGGAGTATCTCGGTCAACCATGAAGACACTGCCCGACATGCCCAAATGCAGGATGGCCGTGCCATTGGTGGTGTTGATCAGCAGGTACTTGGCTCGGCGATCGACCGAAGTAATGGACTCACCGACCAGGTTGCGATCGACGGCCTTTGAGATCGGCCAGCGCAGGTGTCGATTGCGAATAATGATGCCGGTAATCCGCGTGTCGATGATATGGGGCTCGATACCACGGCGACTGGTTTCAACTTCAGGAAGTTCAGGCATTCCTTATTGTGGCCTAGTGCAGTGTCCTGGATTGTATGGCGAATAAGAGGCCCACAAGCGCTTCAAGTCAAGGCGCAGCCTGCCATCAATGGCAACGTCCTTGATAAAGGCTGCAACGCCGGATTGAAGCGCTTGTGAGCCTCCCTTCGGGCAAGACGAGATGGCATCATCTGCGGTGTTGCGCCCCTTGTAAAGGACACGCCATTTACGGCGAGACGCGCCTTGCAGCTAATGCCATCTTGTCTTGCTTATTCGCCATACAATCCAGGACACTGCACTAGTTAGCGATGGACTCAAGCCGCACAAAAAAGAGGCCCAGCGAAGCTGGGCCTTGCTTAGCAATTCGTTCAACGTGCTGCTACTTGATCTTGGCTTCCTTGTAAAGCACGTGCTTCCGAATCGTCGGATCGTACTTTCTGATCTCCATCTTTTCAGGATGCAGGCGCTTGTTCTTGGTCGTTGTGTAGTAGTGGCCGGTTCCAGCGCTGGAGACGAGTTTGATTATTTCACGCATAGCGGGGTCCTCCGGCGATTAAACGCGTTGGCCGCTGGCACGCAGGTCAGCGACGACCTTCTCGATACCGTGCTTGTCAATAATACGCAGGCCCTTTTGCGAGATTCGCAGACGTACGAAACGCCGCTCGCTTTCGAGCCAAAAACGCTTGCTGTGCAGGTTCGGCAGGAAACGACGGCGAGTTTTATTATGCGCGTGAGAAACGTTATTGCCGCTTTGCGGGCGCTTCCCAGTCACTTGGCAAACCTTGGACATGCTTAAGTCTCTGATTTTACTAATTGTTGCCCACGGCTGGCGGGCAGAGAGCGGAACTTTATACCAGTGTATCAGGAGCAATACAAGGGCTCTTCGGGGCTCTCCAGATGATCGCCTACAGGAGCCCCCGGCTTGCCAGAGAGGTTGTTTCTCCGTTGCCCACAATCAGGTGATCCAGCAGGCGAATATCGACCAGTTCGAGGGCTGATTTAATGCGTCGGGTGATGCGTTCGTCGGCCTGGCTGGGTTCTGCCACGCCGGACGGATGGTTATGAGCCAGTATTACAGCGGCCGCATTGACGCTCAGCGCTTCCTTGACGACTTCTCGTGGATAGACCGAGGTGCCGTCGATTGTGCCGCGAAACAGTTCATCAAAGCGCAGCACGCGGTGGCGATTGTCAAGATACAGGCAGCAGAAAAGCTCATGCTCGAGGTGCTGCATTCGGGCCTTCAAGAAAGCCTCGGTGTCTGCCGGACTCTGGATCGTCTCGCCGCAGGGCAGAGATTCCTCGAAGTATCGGCGCGCGAGCTTGGGCAGTGCGCGCAAAGCCCCGAGGCGTGTCCGGCCGATACCAGCGCAGGCCAGAAGATCGGCGTTGTTGGCATGCAACAGCGCTCTCAGACTGCCAAAGCGGAGCAAGAGCTTGCTGGCCGTTTCTCGCCCGGACGGGTTGCTGCCGCTGGCGCCGAGCAGCGCGGCCAGCAACTGGACGTCGGTACTTTCCTTGTTGGTGACGTGTTTCACACGATTATGTTGCTACCAAACGGTATTTCCTTACAACGAATCAATCTGCCAGGGATGTCCTGATTCACTGGAATTCGCCGAACGCAACAGGCTAAGCTTGTCTGATGAACATTGTCCTTGGCATTACCGGCGGAATAGCTGCCTACAAAGCACCCGACCTGGTGCGGCGTTTGCGTGATCGTGGCGCCGACGTACAGATCGTGATGACGACCTCGGCTGAGGAGTTCGTCACCAGCACGGCGCTGCAAGCTGTATCAGGCAAGCCCATTCGAACTAATCTCTGGGACAAGGAGGCAGAGGCGGCGATGAGTCACATTGAGCTCGCTCGCTGGGCCGATTTTGTTCTGATCGCGCCGGCGACCGCCGAGGTAATGGCGCGCATTGTCAGCGGCGGCGCACCCGATCTGTTGACGACGATCTGTCTGGCAACCGAGGCACCGATTGCACTCGCACCGGCGATGAATCATGTCATGTGGAGCAATCCGGCCACGCAGGCGAATCGCGAGATCTTAGAGCAGCGCGGCATTCATATTCTGGGTCCCGGCGTCGGTTCGCAGGCGTGTGGCGAAACAGGAGCCGGGCGCATGCTGGAGCCGGACGCCATCGCCGCGACGATCTTTAGTCTTACGGGCGGCAAGGGTGAAGGGCTGCTCGAAGGACGCAAGGTTGTCGTTACGGCCGGCCCAACGCGTGAAGCCATTGATCCTGTTCGATACATCACGAACCGCAGCTCCGGGAAAATGGGATACGCGGTAGCCAGTGCGGCGGCGGCCCAGGGTGCCAGGGTTGTTCTTGTAAGCGGCCCGGTCAACTTGCCAGAACCATCGGGTGTTGAGCTTATCCGCGTCGAGTCGGCGCAAGACATGTACGCGGCGACTCACGAGGTGATCGGTGATGCCGATATATTTATCGCTGCCGCCGCCGTCGCGGACTATCGTCCGACGGCAATCGCGGAACAGAAAATAAAGAAGAAAGAGGCAGCAATGAGCGTGGATCTTGTGCGCTGTCCGGACATCCTGGCTTCGGTTGCCGGTCTCGAGGACGCGCCGTTTACCATCGGTTTTGCTGCGGAAACTGAAAACGTTGTTGGATACGCTCGCGGCAAACTTGAGAACAAAAATCTCGATCTGATCGTCGCCAATCGCGTTGGCAGCGATTGCGGGTTCGATTCCGACGATAATGCGGCGACAGTTCTGTGGGTCGATGGCGAGCAAAGTTTTCCGACGTCTTCGAAAATTGAGCTGGCCCGGGAATTGATTGAGCTTGCCGCTGAACGCTTCTATGCTGTGCGTGGTTCCGAAACCCGACCCAGATTAACCGTGGTTTCAAACAACGACTGAAGGACTCATTTCCATTGCGATCCATCGAACTGAAAATACTCGACCCGCGGGTCGGGGACTCCATTCCTTTGCCCCAATACGCAACCGATGGCTCTGCCGGGATGGATATGCGCGCGTGCATCGATGAGCCGTTGACGGTCGCGCCCGGGGAGACGGTGCTGGTACCGACCGGGTTGGCCATTCATGTCGCAGACCCGGCTCTGGCAGCGGTCTTGTTACCGCGCTCGGGCCTGGGCCACAAACACGGCCTGGTACTCGGCAACCTTACCGGACTAATTGATTCCGACTACCAGGGCCAGGTTTATATATCGTGCTGGAATCGCAGTTCAACGAGCTATGAAGTGCAGCCGGCCGAACGGATTGCACAGATGGTATTCGTAGCGGTTGAGCAGGTCGAGTTAAGGGTTGTTGAAGAATTTGACGCCAGCGGCAGAGGTGCCGGAGGATTCGGCCATTCTGGCAAAGACTAGACTCAGTCGATTCCCTTGAGAACTTTGAATCGCGAAATATCACCATCGAATCGCGTGATGATGCGCTGTTCGTCAGCCAGGAATTTCTCCAAATTGCGTTCGTGACGCGCGATGGTCTCTTTGGTCGAACGTAAGTCTGCAGCAAGATCTGCATCGATTGTCGGGGCGTCGGGATCATCACTATAGGGTTGGAACAGTGACGCCTCGCCACGCAGATCGTCAAGCCGCAGAGTAAGATTTGACAAATACAGTTCTGTTACTCGCGATTGAGCCTGGAACAGTTCAATGCGGCGGTCACGGTGCAAAAGAATTTCTTCTACAGTAATGTAAGTGGCAAGCAAAGCCTGGTCTGCCCGTTGCTGCAGTTTCTGAGCAACACGTCGCTCGGCAGCACGTTCGTCGGCCTCCAGTTGCTCAGCGGTCTTCTTGCCGGCGAGGTTTTGGATAATTACGCCGTGGTCATTTAGTACGTCTTTTGGGAACTCTGCAAACCGTGCTGGAATAGTGTCGCCGTAATGCACAAGACCATCGGCATCTACCCAGCGGTAGACTCTTGTCTCTTGCGCACCTGCGGCCAGGGGGGCCAACAGCGTCAATACACAGGTTAGAACAATTATTCGCATGGCTCAAATATGCCACCTTATCGGTTTCCGGGCGTGGGACTGGTTCTCGTTATTGCAGCTTAGTCGCCGCCAAGTATTCTGTAAACTCCAAACTAAGCCCGATTTTTCAAGTACTTAAACGATTACACTGTATTGCTTGCGATAGTTGAGTACTGGCTCAAGGAACTCTTCGTACTCGCTTGATTCCTCAAGAATGTCTATCAGGTCATCCAATTGGACAATACTTATGACAGGAATATCCAGCGACTGTTTGATCTCCTGAACCGCGGAATACGGTCCCCGACCTCGCTCCTGCCGATCGAGCGATATAATCAGTCCCGCCACTTTGGCGCCGGCGGCTGAGATCATCCGGTGGGCCTCGCGAACGGCGGTCCCCGCAGTAATTACGTCATCGACTACCAGTACGCCACCGGACAGCGGTGCACCGACGATATTGCCGCCCTCGCCGTGAGCTTTCGCTTCCTTCCTGTTAAATGAATACGGAACGTCGATGTCGTGCTGTTCTGCGAGCGATGCGGCGGCAAGTGCTGCCAGCGGAATGCCTTTATAAGCGGGTCCGAACAGCATGTCGAAACGGATATTGGATGCAGCGATAGCTGCGGCGTAGAAACGACCGAGTTTCGCAGCGGCGTATCCCGTGTTAAAAAGGCCGGCGTTGAAAAAGTACGGACTGACCCTGCCGGACTTGAGTGTAAATTCGCCGAATCGGAGGACGCCGAGCTCCAGTGCCAGTTCGATGAACTCGCGCTTATATCCGCGCATGTGTTTCGTCTTCCATTGTTGGTCTTTTTGGGTGCTTATGTATGATGGTCGCGGCCGGCTGAATTTCGGACCGGAGTATGACACAGGAGTTTAAGTTTGTTTCGCGTTATCAGTTTCAATGCCAATGGCATCCGGGCGGCGGCTCGCAAAGGCTTTTTCGATTGGATGGCCGGGCAGAATGCCGATGTTGTTTGTATACAGGAAACCAAGGCACAGGTTCACCAGCTGACCGACGAGGTTTTTTCGCCGACCGGTTATCACAGTTATTACGAGGACGCCGAGAAAAAAGGGTACAGTGGTACCGCGATCTACTCGCGCCGCAAACCGAAGAAGATAATCCGTGGCTATGGTGATGCCGAGTTCGATAGTGAAGGTCGTTATCTCGAGGTACAGCTTGCGGGCATCAATGTCGTGTCGTTGTATCTGCCATCGGGATCGTCAGGCGATATCCGGCAGGAAGCAAAGTATCGCTGCCTCGCTTCATTCACAGAGCATTTGCACAAGTTGCAGCGGCGCAGATCCGAAACCGTCATTTGCGGCGACTGGAACATCGCTCACAATGAAATTGACCTGAAGAACTGGAAGGCCAATCAGAAGAATTCCGGATTCCTGCCAGAGGAGCGTGCGTGGCTGGATAAAGTGTTCGGTGAGTATCGTTATACCGATGCGTTTCGAACACTGGAGCAGGAGCCGGACCAATACACCTGGTGGTCAAACCGCGGCCGTGCCTGGGATAACAATGTCGGGTGGCGACTCGATTACCAGGTGGTCACCCCCGGGCTCAAAAATAAAGTGACGAGGACGGCGATCTACCGCGACGAGCGATTTTCTGACCACGCACCGCTGACCATGGATTACGATTGGGTTCATGACGGCTGAATCCCAACAGGACAGAGCGCGCAAGGAGACGCTTAGAGAAGCGGTCTTGAATCGCCGTATGTTGACTTGTGTCTTCACCGGTTTTACATCGGGCCTGCCACTGTACGTTTTGTTTCAGCTCATCCCGGGTTGGCTCCGGGTTGAAGGCGTGGGTCTTGCGGAAATTGGTTTTTTCGCGCTGGTGCAGTTTCCCTATACCTGGAAGTTCTTGTGGTCGCCTTTCATGGACCGCATTACGTTGCCCTGCCTGGGTCACCGTCGTGGCTGGATGCTGGTCACGCAAATTGCCCTGCTTATTTCGATTGCTGCGATGGGATTTATCAGACCTGATCTATCGCTCTGGACGGTTGCGTATTTGTCAATCGCGGTCGCTTTCTTCAGTGCCAGCCAGGACATCGTGCTCGATGCTTATCGCCGCGAGTTGCTGCCTGATGTCGAATTGGGCATTGGCAACTCGATACATGTGCAGGCGTATAGATTGTCAGGCCTCGTGCCTGGTGCTCTCGGCCTCATACTCGCCGACCAATTCGACTGGCGCATCGTGTTCGTCATCATCGCGCTATTCATGTTGGTGGGCATCGTAATGACGCTGGTCATCAAAGAGGCGGTCGCGAAACCGACGCCACCGCGATCGATGCGCGACGCCGTGATCGAGCCGTTCCGCGATTTCATCGGCCGTGCCGGACTCAAGCCTGCGTTGCTGGTACTCGCTTTCCTGTTTCTTTATAAACTCGGCGACAACATGGCGACAGCTTTGCAAACGCCGTTCTTCATCGATGTGGGTTTTACATTGACGCAGATCGGCGTGATCGCGAAGACTGCCGGACTGGCCGCGGCGATCGTCGGCGGAATGGTGGGCGGCCTGGTCATGGTGAAATTGTCGATCAACCGCGCGTTGTGGCTGTTCGGCGTAGTGCAGATCGTGAGTATCCTGGGCTTTGCTTTGCTGTCGGAGATCGGCCCGAATCCGTGGATGCTCGGTGTGGCCGTAGCATTTGAGTATCTTGGCGTTGGCCTGGGGTCCGCGGCGTTAATTGCGTTTATGGCACGTACCACTAATCCGGCGTTCGCGGCAACACAACTGGCTCTCTTTACCGCGTTGGCGTCAGTGCCGAGGGTATTCGCAAACTCCGTAACCGGCGTGATCGTAGAGCGGGTGGGATGGACAAGTTTCTTCCTTGTTTGCATAGTGCTCGCGATCCCGGGGATGCTGCTATTACTTAAGGTCGCCCCATGGAATGAGACGTCTGAAGTGACGTATCAGTGAGCGACGTTGAGGTTGCGGTTGGCCCGATCGACGAACTGGAGGATCCGGGCTGCAGAGAATTTACGATCGGCGGGGGTGACTGGCCATTTAGGGGTTTCGTTGTTCGACGAGGTGGCGATGTCTTCGCGTATCAAAATGTTTGTGCGCACGTTGGACACCCACTTAATTGGTCAGCCAATAAATTCCTGACCAAAGATAAGTCAGCGATCATTTGTGCGTCGCACGGCGCGACCTACGCGATAGAGTCAGGCGAATGCTTCGCAGGGCCCGCTGCCGGCAAGGCGTTGCGAAAGGTGGAGTTGGCGGTTCGGGAGGGCGTGATCTATATCACTGGCCCGGACAGCATGTAGCGACGTTTGGGTAGCGGCATCCTACAGTTTGTCGAGGAATGCTAACGGGTCGTGAAACCCGTTGGGCATGTCGCTTTCTTTTTGTCCGACGTAATCTTCCGGGTCCATGTCAACCGAGCCGGACCAGTCTTCGGGCGCGCTGACTTCGACGAGCAACAGCTGCGGCCAGTTTTCGATCTCTTCTTCACCTATCGTACCGTCAAACTGCTGAATCTCGACTGTGCCGTCATCTTCATCAACGGCAACGACTTCGAACAATGTCCCATTAGGCCGGCGAAACCAGTTGCCTATGATGGGAAATTGAACGGCCATGGTCGGAATTCCTTCGCTGATCAACACTCTTTCTATAGTTATAGAGCATGCGCCAAGAAGCGCAAGCCAATTTAGCTATTAGTGGACTTTAGCAAGCACCAATCGCGAATTCGATGACCTTTTTTCAATCCACGCAGCTCGAATTTGGTGCCTGGCCGGTCAAGTGGCCGGTCGCCAGCGTGTTCACGATGCTCAGTACATGTGAAACGATCCGATCGGGAAAGAACTTCATTGATATGCTCTGCGTAATCCGCCCAATCCGTTGCGACGTGCAGAGTGCCAGATTTTTGCAGGCGGTCAGCCACCAGGTGCAGAAAGTCCGGCTGCACGATACGGCGCTTGTGATGCCGTTTTTTCGGCCACGGATCCGGAAAATAAAGATTCACCCGGGACAATGAGTCGCACGGAATCTGATGACTGAGCACCTCAATTGCGTCATGGTTCATCAGACGCAAATTGTCGATGCCCGCATCCCGTGCCCGTAGCAGGCAGTGCCCGACGCCGGGCGCGTGTACTTCGATACCGATAAAGTTCCTGTCCGGGTTCTCGGTGGCTTGCTGAACCAGTGATTCGCCGTTGCCGAAACCAATTTCCAGGACGACTGGCGCATGCCGGCCAAATACGGTTTGAAAGTCCAGCGGTTCTACAAGGTACTCAATGCCATACGCGGGCCACAGCTCGTCCAGTGCTTTTTGCTGCGAAGGCGTCAGCCGGCCGACTCGTCGGACGAAGCTGCGGATGGTTCGTTTGCCCGAGTTTTGATCTTGCATGAGGCGGCGAATAGTAAAGAAGAATGACCTTAAGTGCCCGACCTTTTACTGCGATCCGAAACTTTAATCGTGTATCGGAATGGCTTTAGTGGCGTTGGTACGCACACAACAGCATGCTTATAAGTATCGGAAAAAAGTTATGAGGCAATATTGTGGTTAATACATAAGAATTCAAAGGCTTGAGCAACGAACCCAAGCTTTCGGCGGCGACAATAATGCTCGCGTCAGCGGCAGTTGTTGTTTTTTCACTACCCAATTATGCGCTCGCGCAGGACGGCTGACGCCTTCGCAGCAAAAAGCACTTGACGAACTGGGGTAACCTGACTTCGATCGCGGGGCTCTGGACTGCCGGCCCCATGAAGAAGGGTCGGGTGATAGGGGTTGAGATTAACTTCCGTTATCAATAATTAGCCACAGACACTGGCATGCAACGAAAGGCCGCCTTCGGGCGGCCTTCATTGAATGGCCGCCTTCGGGCGGCCTTCATTTGGCAAATCGTACGGGCGTGGTTTTCTCGGGCCAGCGGCCTTCGATTTTTTCGTAGAAATCGGCACACTTTTTGAGATCGGCATCCATGTCTCCCGTCAGGTCGAGTCGGCCGGCGATGCCAATACGCTTGTTCTTGTAATCGAGAATGCCGAAAAAGACCGGCACATCGGCGATTTTGGCGATGCGGTAGAAACCAGTCTTCCAGGCGTCCCGCAGAGCTCGAGTCCCTTCCGGCGCCAGCCCGAAATAGAAACTGTCCTCGGATTCAAACATTGAGACAGCGTACTGAACGGCCGATTTGGCTCGCGCCCTGTCGAGTGGAATGCCGCCCAACCCTCGTAATAAATTTCCGAGCGGAAACCAGAACAACGAGTGTTTGGCGAAAAATCTGACGTCGATACCAATAGTTATCTTGTAAGCGAGCGCCAGGAATCCATCCCAATTCGAGGTGTGTGGTGCGACGATGAAAACAGCCCTGGGCACGTCCGGGATTTCTCCGATGGCTGTCCATCCGCCGAGCCACAATAGTAGTCGTGCGACGTGCCGCAACACTAGTCGGCGGCCTTTGGTGCGTCGCCCCCGTCCATTGGCAGAAAGCGCCGCGCAACCGTCGGCAAAACGGTCAGCGTTACGATAAGGCAACCAATCAAGGCCAGTGATGCCTGCGAACCAAACCGTATAAGTGATGGGCTATCCGAGATAACAAATGTTCCGAATGCGGCGACCGAAGTTGCAACCGTTACAATTATCGCAAGGCCTGTTTCAGCGAAGACGTCGGCCAGTCTCCCTTCGTGGCGTCGCCATGAGGATATAAAATGCACGCCGCCATCGACACCGATGCCGAGTACCAGCGGTGCAATTGCTATCGTGACGGCGGACACGGCGATGCCAAAGAAACTCATCACACCGGCGAGCCAAACCAGCGCCAGGAACAGAGGCGCCAGAATGATGCATGGCAGCAAAATGCTACGAGTCCCGACAACCAGTACTAAAAATATTGCGATGGCCGCAATCGGCAATAGCGTGGGTACGTCTTTGCTCAGCAGTTCGTCTATCCGTGCATTGAGCGACGGTGCGCCACTGAGTTGCCAGTCACCAAGGCCCTCGTCGGCGATCCATGAGCCTAATGCTGCGACCGTGCGGTCATACTCTGCACGTATGAACGGGTTCTCTACCGGGTGAACTTGCAGTAGTCCCTCAACCTCACCGACAGCCATTATGGAATTGATCTCAATCGGCTGTTCTGTGGCAGCAAGAAGTTCGTAGCTGTCGTCGGGATTGCTAAACAGAATGAGTAATGGGGATGTGCTGAGATCGTGTTCCGCGGAGACGCGATCCTGTAGCTCGCGCGATTGTAGGCCGCCGGTTTCCAGCTTGTGATTGTCACGCAGCAGCTCAAGCTGGCTGGCGCTTACTGCCGCGAGCAGCGTAAGGCCAACAGCAATCGCTGATAACAAAACACCTCGACGTTCAATACGTGGCGCGAGATGTCTGACGGGGCCGTCAAATGCTGCGCGGCGTGTGAGCCAGCGCTCCGGGCAATACAGTAGAACCACCGGTAACAGGCCCATGCAGGCCAAGTACACGCCGAGCGTTACAAGCGCACCGGACCAGCCGAGGTCGATGAAACCGCTAAGGCTGGCGCGGGTCAGTGCGAGAAAGGTAATCGCCGTGGTCAGGCTGGCAAGTGTGATGGGTTGCAGCATGCGTTGCCAGGCGACGATGACAGCCTGATCCCGCGGCAACTGGTTATCTGTCATGGCGTAGCGGCAGGACTGAATCATGTGAATGCAATGATCGATCCCGATGCCAATAAGCAGCGTTGGTACCGTGGCTGCGAGTAAGGTGAGCTCGGTTCGTATCAAGCTGTAGGCCGCCAGACCCCAGGCGATGCCGAGTCCGACCGGCACCATCATGAATAATGCGAGTGGTCCGATTCGATAAACGAAAGTGAACAGCAGACTGACCAGGACCACGGCCAGTACGATCGCGACACGCAGGTCGTGATCCACTCGGCTTTGCATCTCGAAAACGACGGCTGGTGTGCCCGTAAGGCCACACGGGGCCGAGGCCTCGGTCAGCACGTCGTTCGTGCCCTGAATTATGGGTTGCGTTTCATGCCAATCGGCCGCGTCGACCGATAGCGAGAAGCCATACACAGGAGACTTGCCAACTTGAAGGTATGAGCGAGTGTGTTCTATGACGCCGTCTAACGTCGTTATGCGCGCAATGGTCGGCCGATCGAGTACAAACTCCTGATCGCAAATGATCAATAATTCCTCCAGCCCTGGTGTTCGCCTGGAGAGCTGATCGAACATCTGCACGGCTTTGTCTTCCTTGCCGAGGAGCCCGTACACGTCGGCCTCGATTCTTAGATCGACAAGCAGGATGACGGAGCAAAGCGTCAGGATGAGTCCTGCGATCGAAACAGGGATGGTTGGCCACTGAATTTTCATATCAGGCCATCAGCAATTCTTCGTACGGTGCGCGGAGTCAACAATGCCATCGCACGCAGATTACGCAACCGGCACGTTTTGTACAAACGCACAATTGTTGAGTTGGCGAATGAGTGCTGCGCACCGGCGTCAGCTCGCCGTATAATCAGCCGACAGCAACAATAAAGAAACCGAGAGCGTCTTACTCAGGATCGTTCCGGAATGCCAGCTTGACCGTAGGAAGTTGCGTATGAGGACATCAGGTTGGATGAAACGACAGTCGTGGTTCTGGCCAGCAAAGCTTTTCCTTAAACGTATCAGTGGGAAAGAGCTGTGGCTAAGGCTGGAAGTTGTCGTCGCAACGGTTGAGACAGCCGACTGGACGTACATCGGCAGCAGGCTGGATTCAGACTCGATCGTCTATTCACTGGGCGTCGGCGACTCAATCGAATTCGATCTCGATCTTATCGGCCGATTTGGCCTCACAGTGTTTGCTTTCGACCCAACGCCCTTTTCGGCGAGGTGGGTTCAAAAGCAAACGCTGCCGCGCAAGTTCTTGTTCAGACCCTGGGCGGTGTCGGGAGAGAACGGGAATCTCCGCTTGTTCCGGCGTGTGAACTCGCAGGGTAGAAGCGCCAAGGTGATGTGGACGGCTGACGAATGTGCTGGTGATCCGGATGATTTTATCGACGCTCCCGCGTACACCGTGCAAAAAATAATGGAATTGCTGCAACATGAGAAAATTAGCCTTCTGAAGATGGATGTCGAAGGTGCGGAATACGGCATACTGGATGGCTTGAATAACATGGCACAACTGCCAGACCAACTACTGGTAGAGTTTCATCACCGCTTTCCTGGAATAGGCAAGAAACGTACCGCTGACAGCATTGAAATGCTCAGTCGTCTCGGCTACAAGATATTTGGTATTTCAGAAACCGGTCGGGAGATCGGCTTCGTACTCGATTGAGCTAAGGGCGCGCCACATACAGAGACAACGCGCCAAGTGCCAGCAGCGACCATCCCAGCGCTGGAACTCCACCCAGCGTCATCACCAGTGCGCCTGAGACAAGCGCACTAGCGGCTATCGCAAGCCAGTATCGCTGCCGTCGTTGCTGGAACAGTTGTACGCGAATTTGTTTCAGTTCGGACGACTGCAGATCAAACTTGATCCGGCCATCCGCAGCCTGTTCGCCCAGATGATGAATAATTGCGGGCAGCTCGCGCATTGCATCGCGTAACTGCGGCAGGTTCTCGCGAAGATCCTTGAGCATCGCCCGCGGACCGACTTGCTCATCCATCCAGCGCTTGAGAACCGGGTGTGCTGTTTTCCACAGGTCGAGCTGCGGATAGAGTTGCCGGCCAAGACCTTCAATGTTGAATAATGTCTTGTGCAGCAGGATCATCTGCGGTTGTATTTCGACATCAAAGCGTTGTGCGACGCGGAACAGGCGCATCAACAGCTGCGCGAATGATATCTCGGCCAACGGCTTATTGAAGATGGGTTCGCACACAGTGCGAATCGCTGTCTCCAGCTGGTCGATGCGTGTGTCAGCGGGAACCCAGCCACTATCGAGGTGCAGTTTCGCAATCCGGTGATAGTCGCGGTCGAAAAACGCGAGGAAGTTCTCGGCGAGGTATCGCTGATCCTCCGGATGGAGTGTGCCGATAATACCGAAATCGACAGCGGCGTACTTCGGCCGTTCCGGATCTGTGGTAATAACGAAGATGTTGCCGGGGTGCATGTCCGCGTGGAAAAAATTGTGGCGGAATACTTGAGTAAAGAAAATTTCGACGCCGTTTTCGGCCAGTACCTGAATATTTGTGCCCGCCTCGCGCAACGTTTTCATGTCGCTGATCGGTGTGCCGTAAATGCGTTCCTGGACGAGGACTTCGGGTCGGCAGTAGTCCCAGAAAACCTCCGGCACGTACAGCATCTCTGAACCTTCAAAGTTTCTTTTTAACTGTGCCGTGTTGGCGGCTTCGCGCATCAGGTCGAGCTCATCAATTATCGTGTGCTCGTACTCGTCAACCAGTTCCAATGGCTTCAATCTCTTGCCGTGTTCCCAGTAACGGTCCGCCAGGCCGGCCAGCAGACGAAGCACGGCAAGGTCACGGTCAATCTGCTCCCGTACGCCGGGACGCAGGATCTTGACGATGACTTCATGGCCGGCCTTCAATTTCGCCGTGTGGATCTGGGCAATCGACGCGGCAGCGAATGGCTTCTTGTCGAAGCGCTCAAACACGTCGTCAACGGATTTTCCATAGGCACCGTTGATAATCGCGATTGCCTGTTCGGCAGGAAACGGCGGTACCTTATCCTGCAATTTCGCCAGTTCGTCTGCGATGTCGGGTGGCAATAAATCGCGGCGCGTTGAAATCGCCTGACCGAATTTGACGAATATTGGGCCCAGGTCTTCCAGTGCGAGCCGAATGCGTTCCCCGAGGGGCGCAGAGCTATCCCGGCGGCGTGGTGAGAGGTAAAACAGAAATCGCAACGGACGCAACAGGTGCGTCCGCTTGATAAGGTCAACCAGGCCGTACCTGACCAAAACACGATGAATCGCGATCATGCGAATAATCGTGTGCCGGTTGGCCATATCAGTCCTCACCCTGCAGTCGATTCAGGCGCGCCTCAATTCGGGCGACGTCATCGCGCAGCGTACTGACGTCAGCGGAAAATTTGTCAACTTCATAACGGCTGGGTGCGTCGCGGCTTTCTTCTTGTAGATATTCGCGAATATTAGTGCCGATGGTCGAGCGTGCTGCGCGCCCCCAGCGGCCGACGCCGCGAGCAATCTCTCCCAGCCGGTGCGCGGCAACATCGCCAACAATCCCGGACAGCTCTTCTTCGATGTCAGGCCTGGCGTAGGATAGAAGTTGTTGAAATTGGCCGGCTATCTCGGCATCACCGGTCAGGTCCAGCGAGCCATCGCGAATGGCGGCCTCACCCGACTGCCCGGCCATTCGGGCCAGGGTCAGCAATGAACCGCTGATAACGGCGTCCGGCTCTTGCGATGTTGTTGCGACAATGTCGAGTGTGTCGTCATTAATAACAAAATAAGCGGCTAGTGCTGTATCCCTTACGCGCACTGCGACGACGGTACCGGACAGGTCGCTGCATAATTTTCGTGCCGGCGTAGACTCCTGAGTGTTTCGGTTCAGAATTCTGGCGATCGGGCGTAGTACGGCTTCGAGAGCATCCATCGTTGTCTAGATCCGGTAGCCAGTGTGCAGGGCGACAATTCCCGCGGCCAGATTGCGGAAACGGCAGCGCTCGAATCCGGCCGATTCCATCATGGCTTTCAGTGTTTCCTGATTTGGATGCATGCGTATTGATTCGGCCAAGTACTGGTAGCTGTCAGGATCGCCGGCAACGAGTTTTCCGAGCGCTGGCAATACCTTGAAAGAATACAGATCATAGGCTGGTTTGACCGCCTTACTGGGCTCCGAAAACTCGAGAATCATCGCCTTACCTCCGGGCTTGAGCGCGCGAAACATCGATGCCAGTGCGGCGTCCTTGTCGGTAACGTTTCGTAAACCGAACGCCATCGCGATGCAGTCGAAAGTTCCGTCTTCGAAAGGCAATTTCTGGGCATCGACCCGGGCGATCGTTACATTCCCGGAAATGCCTGCGTCGATCAAGCGACGCCGGCCTTGCTGGAGCATCGCGGCATTGATATCGGCCAGGATGACATGACCGTCTTTGCCGACCTTGCGTGAGAATTCGCGAGCCAGGTCACCGGTACCGCCCGCCAAATCGAGTACGACATTACCGGGTTTGACAGCAGCCTGATCGATCGTGTAGCGCTTCCACAGGCGATGCAGCCCGGCAGACATCAGATCGTTCATGAGATCGTAGCGACTGGCGACGGAATCGAACACGCTACGCACCAT
>Ga0209980_10000077_pt1 | contig 46436 bp, 44 predicted proteins | sample CR02metaG_FD_183611 | JGI IMG/M metagenome (GOLD analysis project Ga0209980, IMG submission 183611) | Deep subsurface microbial communities from Mariana Trench to uncover new lineages of life (NeLLi) - CR02 metaG (SPAdes) (version 2) | ecosystem: Environmental > Aquatic > Marine > Ocean trench...
CTGATTGAACACGCCGTAATGGTTGATGACAAAACTAGATAGGCAATCAGCATCGGCGATTGCCCCGGCTGGTGCCACACTAATCGCCTGGCTCTCTGGTGTTATGCTGGTGGTCTTGTTTTTGGGTTCCTTCATGGTGGGGAAATTCGATATTTCGCCCGCCCAGGTGGTTTCTGTCATTTATGCTGGGGTCAGCGGGGGCTCACACAACCTTCCACCGGTGGTTGATGCGGTGATCTTTCAAATCCGCCTGCCACGGGTGATTGCCGCCATGTTAGTGGGCGCCGCATTAGCCGCGGCCGGCGCAACCTATCAGGGAATGTTTCGCAATCCGTTAGTATCGCCCGACATTCTCGGCGTCTCAGCCGGCGCTGGCCTAGGTGCTGTGCTCGGTATTTTTCTCTCGCTCCCAGTTATTGGCGTCCAATTGCTAGCGTTTGTCTTTGGATTAGGCACTGTCTTTCTTGTTTATGTGATTAGTCGGACGGTACGCGGCCATGATCCACTTCTGGTGCTGGTGTTAGCGGGTGTCGTGATGGGCGCCCTGGCGGGTGCGTGCATTTCCTTGCTCAAGGTTTTAGCCGATCCATACGATCAACTACCCGCGATTACATTTTGGCTTCTAGGAAGCCTCACGGCAGTGAATCTCCACGACGTGGCTTCCATCCTCCCGCTGATCTTGCTCGGCCTTGTTCCACTCTACCTCTTACGATGGCGCATGAATCTGATGTCACTAGGTGACGAAGAAGCGCAAGCCCTTGGTATCGATGCCGTGAAGATACGCATTGTATTTATTTGCGCTGCTACTTTGATTACCGCCGCCGCTGTTTCTATTAGCGGCATTATCGGGTGGGTCGGGCTCATGATGCCACACATAGCCCGTATGCTTGTTGGCCCCAGCTTTTCTCGCCTACTGCCAGTTTCGATTATGCTTGGCGGCGGCTATCTCTTGGCCGTCGACGACTTAGCGCGAGTAATGGCCGACATCGAGGTCCCCCTGGGAATCCTCACCGCGTTCCTGGGCGCGCCTTTTTTCCTGTGGCTTTTGGCGGCAACGCGTCGAGGTTGGCAATGAGGCTAGCGGTGCAAGGCCTTGGATTTGGCTATCCGTCTAAAGCCGTCGGCCGCAACGCTAGCTTCGCATTGGAAGCAGGCGAAGTGCTTTGTCTATTGGGCCCAAACGGTAGCGGCAAAACGACGCTATTCAAGACCATCCTCGGTTTGTTGCCACCCCAGGGCGGCACCGTGAGCCTAGCTGAACAAGATATTGCAAGCTGGTCACATCGACGGATAGCCCAAGTGATGGGATACGTACCGCAGGCGCATGTCGCGTACTTTCCGTTTACGGTGATTGAAACTGTGTTGATGGGACGTACGGCGCATATGAATCTGTTTGCCAGCCCTTCGCGGCATGACTTGGCGGTAGCGGAGCAGGCGCTTGCAACCTTGGGTATCAGTCACCTACGAGATGTGATCTACACGCGCACCAGCGGTGGTGAACGTCAACTTGCATTGATTGCACGTGCCCTCGCTCAAGAGCCCCGAATCCTAGTGATGGACGAACCCACAGCGAGTTTAGACTTCGGCAATCAAATGTTGGTGCTTGATCAAATCAGGACCTTAGCTAAAACGGGGATCGGCATCATCCTGTCCACGCACGATCCCGATCATGCGTTTCTTTGTGCCAATCGTGTGGCCATGCTACACGAAGGCACGCTGGTGCGCCTCGGATCACCGGACGAAACGATCACCAGTGAGAGTCTAAAATTGTTGTACGGGATTGATGTCAACGTGCTCGAAGTTAGTTCCCATGCTGGATCGTCGGGAGGTGCCGTTCATGTATGCGTCCCGACATTAGGGGCACACCAGACAAGCTAAAGTTATTCAGTACTCGCGGCAGCTTTCTTGATTAAACTCGCGGCTTCCATATCTCCGATCATTTCCGCCGCTGCGAACGCCGTCCATCCGTCCTTTGCTTTTATATGTACGTCCGCTCCCGCGGCGAGCAACAATCTCACGATATCGATGTGACCGCCATTGGCAGCCAGCATTAATGTGGTATTGCCATGCTGTTCGTCGGTGGCATCGACATCGGCGCCCTGATCAAGCAACCATAGGACAGCAGGCGTTTGGCCGGCACGCGTCGCCAACATCAATGGTGTCTGCCCTCTCTTACCGTAACCTTGCAGATCGGCGCCGGCATCAAGCAGGCGCTCTAACATCGTGATATCACCTTGCAGGGCTACTCGGCCGAAAGCACTTTGTCCACCATTTGCGCGCGCATTCACATCGGCGCCAGCGTTCAGCAATGCATTCACCGTACTCACATGGCCAGCTTCGACGGCCAACAACAGTGCCGAGTAACCATCCTGTCTACGGGCGTTGACATTTGCTTTGTTGGCCAGTAGCAAATGCACGATTTTGAGGTTGCCCTTTGTCACCGCCGCCATCAACGCTGTCCAACCGTCATGGGCACGAAAATTCACATCTGCTTCACTTACAATAAGCTCGATCGCTGACTGTAAACCACGGCGATTGGCAGCTGCGTGCATCAATGCGGTATTGCCTTGTTTCAAGCCTGAGGCATCGACCTCAGCACCATTGCGCAAAAGTTCTATTACGACTTTAGCGTGCCCACGCCCTGCTGCAAATATGAGGGGGGTATTCCCGTATCTAGTCTCGCGCGCGCCAATATCAGCACCGTGGTCGAGAAGCAGTTTGACAACGCTGAGGTAACCGCCGTGAGCCGCTTGCATCAACGCCGTCCAGTCGTCTGAGGCACGCGTATCAACATCCGCTTCACGAGAAAGCAACAAAGCGACGATTTCTCGGTGGCCCCGCTTGGCGGCCAGCATAAGGGCTGTGTTGCGCTCAGGGCCCGTGTCACGAGCATCAATTTTTGCGCCGCGATCCAACATCTCTAGCACCAAATCGAGACGCCCCGCCTCTGCTGCCATTAACAGCTTTTGATTATTCGCCTCCTCTGGCTCACTGCCCGCGCCAACTATCGGGGCCCAGAGCAGCAGGCCCAAAATCAGAAAACAAGCAATACCTCTAGAGATCACAACTGTCCGTTACCCTTTTTAAGAGTTAGCAATAAACTTCACTCTTTCGGCTGCGATATCTACGCCGAAGCGTTGCACGTCCAGACACATTTCGATGAAACCCTCTTCGAAGTCAAAGCTACGCGCGTCAGCCATGACCTTCAGTTCGTGCAATTCATTTTCAGTCAGCCAGATGATGGTGGTTTCCGATGGATCCCTGGATTCCAGCTCGCCGAGCTGGAAATAATGGTAAATGTCTTGCAAGCCATAATCACCATCTTGATACTGATGGACGAGTCTTCGCTCACCACTGGCATCCGCACTGTAGACGCCAAGTGGTAAGTCGTTTTGTAAATCGTCAGTCACGCGACTCCAGCACTACATAGAAAAGAACTCCGCAACAGTAACTTTGCGCCTTGTATCATCTGCAAGCTTAACAACGAGCGCGCCATCCGCATCCAGCTCCACAAACTCGCCACTTACTGTTTCTTTCGCTAGCTGTAGTTCTATCGGTTCACCCATGCCGTTCGCGCGCTGTGTCCATGCCTTACCAATCGGACCGAACCCGTCTTCGGCCCAACGGTTGATCCAAGACAGAAAGTTCCGACTAAAGCTTTCGAGCAGCTCAGCATCCGTCGATGTCGAGAAACCATCGGCATGCATGTTCGCAGCATCATCGTCTAAGTCCTTCGGATGCGATTCGACATTAACATTAATACCCAAAACTACGGACTCGACATTGCCATTGTTAACAACACAGGGATCCAACAGTATTCCTGCCACTTTAAGGTTGTTCAGAAGTACATCATTCGGCCAGCGATATCGAAGTTCGGTCATGGGAGTCACTAGACCCGAGATTGCAATCGCTAGGCTCACCGCGGCCACATAATTGATTTGCCCAGTAACCGCGATTGGCTCATCAGGACGCAAAACAATTGCACAGTGAAGATTCCCAGGTTCAGAAAGCCATTGATGGTCGAAGCGACCGCGCCCAGCCGTCTGTTCCTTAACCCACACCAATGTACCCTCCTCTGCGCCCGATAAAGCTAGTCGTTTGGCCTCGCTGACAGCACTATCGATGCTATCGTGCATTACCAACTCGTACAGCGGGGGGATATTCAGCGTTGCCGTCATTCCAACTATGTACTATCTAGCGTTTCCAGGTTCCCGATTTGCCACCGGACTTTTCCAACAAACGAATATCACTGAGCGTCATTCCACGATCTACGGATTTACACATGTCATAGACGGTGAGGAGTGCTACCTCGACCGCCACCATAGCTTCCATTTCTACCCCCGTACGCTCACGCGTTTCTACCGTGGCTCGACATTGGACACAGTCCTCTTGGGGTAGTACATGCAAGTCGATTTCTATATGGGTTAGTGTGAGCGGGTGACATAATGGTATGAGTTCGGACGTTTTCTTCGCTGCCATAATGCCTGCCACACGGGCAACCCCCAAGACGTCGCCCTTCGCATGTCCACCCTGTTGAATCAGCGCCAACGTTTCGGGTTCTGTGTAGATTCGTCCCTCAGCAATAGCAGTACGGCGGGTAATGTCCTTCGCGCCCACATCTACCATGTGCGCTTCGCCATCAGTATTGAAATGGGTGAGTTTCGGCATAATCGCCCTATCTGTCGGCAGAGCCCTAGACCTGCTCGAAATGGGTAGAGTAACCTACCCCCTCTGGGAACTGCAGGCAAGCCTGGGAGAGGGTGATCATAACGCGAACCTTGCAATTAGCCTTAGCGACCGTATCGGCCTTGATCATCGTGATGGCACAGGCAAACGATGTGGGTATTGCTGCCCTTTTACGCTCAGCGATCGATGTTGCTTGTACATCGTCGCAAAGCGATTTAGCGCAAATGGCGAACCGTTTGGGCAATGCAAACGGGGTGGAAGAAAAACTGATTAAAGTTCGTGGGGTTACCATTGGTTGGCAACGTCGATTTACACGTGCAGACGGGAGCGAAATTAGGTTGCAAGCTGTGGCACCGACCGGCCGACCCCAGCGCTTCAGCGCCGAGTATTGGACGCCCATAGCAGGCGTCATACGCCCAATCATGACAGCTGTGACTGATGCCGAGTGCGCCATACAGCTGGGACGTCGTCTGCTTTATGATGACACAACAGATGCAGCCATCACCCTTGAACACTTAGACACAACCCTGGTCCCCACTGGCATCACAGAACCGTTAAACCCGGCGATTCCGCCAGGCGATGATAAGGGTGGCGTTTTGGTTGCCATGGTTGATGCCGGCGTAAATTATCTACTTCCAGCGATTGCTCAACGGTTAGCGCGTGCAGGAGACGGCACGATTCTGGGTTATGACTACTGGGACCTCGACCACCGCCCGTTTGATGCTAATCCCGCCCGGTCACCATTCTTCCCACAACGTCACGGAACTCGCACTGCGTCCTTGTTGCTACGCGAAGCACCGCAGGCCAGGTTGGTCCCTTACCGCTACCCTCGACCGGATATGCGTCGCATGACCGATCTCGTTCGTGATGCCGCTACCAAAGGTATATCGATTGTCAACCTTTCGCTAGGCAGCAATAAGAAGGATGATTGGGAAGCCTTTGCTCAAGTGGCAAAAGAATATTCGGAGATACTCTTTGTAGTCTCTGCTGGCAACAATGGGCGTGATATCGATGCACGACCGGTCTATCCGGCAGTATTGCCCCTGGACAACATCATTACCGTCACGTCATCTGAAATAGATGGGCAACTAGCACCGGGCTCCAACCATGGCCAAACGTCAGTCGATCTGCTTGTACCCGCCGAGCGTCTTAGCGTCACAAGTTTCGAGGGCCATTCAATGCGTGTCTCAGGGTCGAGTTATGCGGCCGCACGCATAAGCGCTATGGCCGCCCGTCTGCTGGCAAAAAATCCGACGTGGCGCGCACCGGAACTGAAGACTGCCATTCTCGCAAGGGCAATACGCCCGATTAGCAATCACAAGATATATGTTGCACAAGGCTTTATACCCGACCCTCAGACGGCCGAGCAACGCTCGCCCGTACCGCGCGATGTCGAACTCAAGGAGATAGACTCGCGCGAATTGACGGCTACCAACCTCTACAACGGCCATCAATCTAAGGATATCTTCACGCATGAACTCATCCTTACACTGGTATACTTTGAGCGCACATCCTGGGATTTCGTGCGTCTCGAACATGCACTGAAACACGCAGCAAAAATCCTTCGTCAATGTAGCATCTATATGCCGCGAGCAGATTTACATATGCTCCGCGGGCCCGAGATGTTTCTTTACTTCACTGAGTCGAATGCTAAACAGTTGGCTAGTCGTTTGTCGTTCCGCCGGCCAACTATTTATTTCGTAAGAGACTCCCTGAAAGCGGATGCCTACGAGGCCGAGGCAATAGCAAGAGGAAACAGCGCGACACGGCCGATACTCACCAACACTGTGTGGATGACAGAGGGTATTAGTAATGCCGGTATCGGCCTTGCACATGAAATCGTTCATCTCCTCATGGACAGTGGCGAACACGTTGATTTTCCACAAAACGTGATGCGTGCCGACACGTCGCCGGAGAACATCAGATTCACCGATACTCAATGCGAAACAATGAGACGAGTTGGCATGGAAGGCGAATTATTGAAACCACTATCCTGAGTCACCCACATGCTACAATGATAAACTTACCATAGACGGGCCGTGGGATAAGCTATGAATCGCCAAGAGCGTCGCCGACTCAGTAGGCAGTCACGGCGCACCGGTAAAGCCAGGGCCTCTGCGAACATCTCCGTTCCGGACGTCTTGCGCCAAGCTTTTACTTTCTTGCAAGGCGGCGATCCGCAAGAATCAATACGCCTGTACCAACAAATTCTTGCTGTCGACCCGAAACATGCCGAAGCGTTGAACCTTTGCGCGATCGCCTATTTCGAGTCTGGCGAAGCAGCACAGGCGATTCGATCATTACAGAATGCGGTATCGGTACAACCCAATTACGTAGAAGCGCACAATAATCTTGGCAATGTGTTTAAGGCGTTGGGCAAGTTCGCGGAAGCCGAAACGGCCTACGGTAAGGCGCTTGCCATAGACCCAGATTATTTCGACGCGCACTTTAACCAGGGCATTTTGCTGGAAGAGCTCGATCGTCTGAAAGAAGCCGAAGACGCATATCGACGTAGCCACGAAATCAATCCCGAGTTCTTACCTGCCTTATTCAATCTGGGTAATGTTCTTAAAGCCAAAGGCGAGTTTATCGAGGCCGCTCAAATCTATCGGCAAACCATCGAGCGCGACCCCAATTATGTTGACGCACATATCAACCTTGGTAGCGCGTTGCATGAACTGGGAAAGTCGGATGAGGCCGTATCGTCATACCAACGCGCATTGGAGTTAGACTGCAACCGCCCTGACGGCCACTACAATCTTGGCATTGCGCTACAAGAAAAAGATGAGCTCGCCGAAGCGGTAGCAGCGTACCAGCAAGTTCTCGCCTTAGACTCTCAACATATCGCGGCACAGAATAACCTTGGATACGCCTTGCAAAAGCTGGGAAAGCTCGATGATGCGATTGCCGCATATCAACGCGCTATCGATATAGAACCCCATCATGCCCAAACCCATGTCAACTTAGGGGATGCCCTGCTTGAGCGCGGGGAGCCCGAGGCCGCCGTCGCACTTTGTGACAAGTACCTCGCACAACATTTTGGCAATACAGCCGTGTTGGGATTCAAGGCGGTAGCGCTTTGTGAACTCGGAAATCGGGAAGCAGTGAATTACTTGCTTGACTTCGATCGTTTTATGGAACCGGTGCGCCTCGAAACCCCAGCCGGATATGCTAGTCTTGCCGATTTTAACGTCGCCCTCGCCCATCATGTTCGTTCGCACCCGACGCTAGTATCGGCGCCCGCCAGTCACGCTACCCGGCTAGGTAAACACTCCGGCGAATTGTTGGATCAGTCGAAAGGGCCGATTGCGGTGTTAGAAGAAATCATACAAGGTTCAGTGAAGACTTACATACGCAAACTTTCGACAGACCTTAAACATCCTTTTATCGGCAGCCAACCTAAGAATTTTGGTCTTACGGCGTGGGGTATCGTATTGGGTTCGAGAGGCTATCAACTCCCGCATATTCATCCTTCCGCCTGGCTGAGTGGTGTCTATTACGTACAGGTACCGGAAGTTTTCGCCGAAGCAGACAATGCCCAGGCTGGGTGGATAGAGTTCGGCCGGCCGCCCATACACTTTCACTGTAAAGCGGATCCTGTCGTAAAACTATTTCAGCCCGAGGCAGGTCTAATGTTGCTGTTTCCATCCTATTTCTATCATGGAACCGTGCCGTTCGATTACGACGCACAACGCATCAGCATTGCCTTTGATATTCTACCTCTCTCCTCCCCCTCCCCCTAACCCCCTCCCTGTATAAACCGGGGAGATAGGTAACACCTGTTCGGAGACATGGGTAACACATAGTGTGGGCATGATTGGAGCTCTTGACGGAGATCCATCATGCCCTGGAATACGGTGTCAGCCATATCATTACGTAAAGACTTGTCATGTTAGCCTGGGCTGAAAGGAGGCAACCGTCGCGAGCTGTGCAGGCGCTTTGGGATCAGTCCGAAGACCGGTTACAAGTGGCTGCATCGCTACCAAAGCGAGGGCCCTGGCGGCCTGCAGGAGCGTTCCCGGTGCCCGCATCATTGCCCGCAATGCACCGATGTGGTGATCGCGCAGCGGATCATCGCCCTGCGTCGTGACCATCCCGACTGGGGTGGGCGCCAGCTCCGTCGCCGGTTGCTCGACCTTGGTCATCGCGACGTGCCCGCCCCCAGTACCATCACCGATATCCTGCGCGTCATGGCTTGCTGGACCCGGCGACACGGCGGGACAGGCGCGAGACTATCAGTGTTTCGAGCATCCGTACCCCAATGGCTTGTGGCAAATGGACTTCAAAAGGCACTTTGCCCTGAATCACGAGCGCTGCCATCCGCTGACGGTGCTCGATGATCACTCCCGGTTCAATCTGGCCCTGCGGGCCTGTGCCAACGACCAGGGCACCACGGTACAGGCCGAGCTGACCGCCACCTGCCGGCACTACGGCCTGCCCGCGCGCTGCTCATGGACAATGGCGCGCCGTGGGGGCACGCTACCCACTCGCGTATCACGCCCTTGACGGTGTGGCGGATGCCCCTGGGTATTGGTGTGACGCATGCCTGGCCCTACCCTCCGCAGACGCTGGGAAAAGACCAACGCTTTCATCGCACGCTCAAACGGGAAGTGCTCCGCCACGCCATTTTCCATCACTTGGAGCAGTGCCAGCGTCGCCGCGACCACCGGCGCGCGATCTCCAATCTGGAACGTCCCGGCACTAGCTGTGCCGGCGCGGCACTATACGCCGAGTCGTCGAACATTCCCTGAACCCCCCCCGCCCATCGAATACGGGCCCGCTGATACGGTGCGCAAGATCCAGGCCCAGGGAGAACTGTTCTACCGTAGCCATGTTTATCGAATCCCCAAGGCATTACGCGGCTACCGGGTAACGCGGCGTCCCACGGATCACGATGGCATACTTCCGTCTACTTCTGCCAGACGCAGGTGGCTGATATTGATTTGAGAAACCCATACAAATGAATCCAAAATGTGTTACCCATGTCCCCGCACACCCGTTACCCTTGTCTCCGGTCTATACACCCACAAGGGGAGGGGGAATAAGGTTCTTCAGCTAAATCTACCGGCTCATACGAGCTGCATTTCGCGTTTTCGATCCGTCGATCACGACCACCCCTATTCCTCCCCCACTTGTTGGGGGAGGTCAGGAGGGAGTGGGAGTGGGAGAGGCAAGGAGGGGGTGTTAGGGGGTTCGCTGTACAATCTCGACGATAGGATCAGGGTGGCGCATGGACGCCAAAATTATGCGGTCAAATCGCTTTGATGTCCGCAGCGCCTCTTGGGCCGTCTCTAGCGCCAAGCCTCTAGCTTTCTCATCATCGACCATGTTGATAAGCGGCACCACATGGGCATTGCCGCTGTCTTTAAGGAGACCTTTTTCGCTCGCGAACAGACGCGCCACATGTGACGGGGTTAACAACCCACCTCGCTCTAGACCCGTCACGTGTTCGATCTGTTCAATCCGATGAGCAATACGTTCATCAAGCGGTTGGTTGATGGCACGGGCAGACACAACCATGATCACTGTCGTTACTTTGTCCAGCAGTTGCGGCTCGTCTTCTGCCGGCGCCTTAATAAGACGATTGCGAGCGCCATCCGCTTTAACAAAGGTCACATCGAAACCGAGTTTCTCATGGATGTCCTGAACGACGTTAGTAGGCACACCCTCGAAACGTCCACGTTTACACGACTGCTGTGTATAGGCGATGCGACGTCCGACTGCCTGCCCTAAGGACTCCAGCAGACGATCGCCGTTATCACGGATGACCGACATCGGCAGATCCTTCGGAAAGGGGGGTATAAATACAGTCGATGTAAGTGCTACGCGACCGGGGTGCGATGCAGCTAATCGATAGAGGGTAGTTTTCTTGCCGCCAGCCCCAACCGCACAGACTAGACCCCTTCGTGCATGTAAGGCATCTAGTAGTCGTTCCGCCGCTATCATAGACTAAGCTGTCGGCAACAACGCCGCCTTAACTGACAGTATTCGTGGAAGGAAACTGGCAATCAATGACCAGCTTTCGCCGGCATCTCCACTTGCAAATAAGTGCCCGCTAGATGTACCGAAATAGACACCGCACGGCTGCATCCCATCAGTATCCATTCCCTCACGAAGCACACTAACGTACACATGTTCCTGAGGAAGACCCTTAGTGAGGGCTTCCCATGACTGTCCCCCATTCTGGCTACGATAGACTCTCAATTTGCCGCCGGCCATAGCACGCATGTGACTACTGTCGTGCGGGATCTGAAATACTGTGTCTGCATCGCGCGGATCCACCGCGATGGCATAGCCAAAATCGCTAGGCAGTCCGGCCGTGATTTCTGTCCACGTCTCGGCGCCATCATCACTGCGGTAGGTTCCGCTATAACATTGCCGGTAGAGGCGCTCCGGCCGACTGGGGTGCATGATAAGCCGATGAACATTATGTCCAGATTCAGGGTAGCGCTGCGGCAAATTCTCAGCGCGCACACCGCGGTTGGCCGGCTCCCATGTTGCACCGGCATCTACACTACGGTACACACCGCCCGCAGACACCGCCACATACATGCGTTTGGGATCTAGAGGATCCACGCAGATCGAGTGAACTGAAAAGCCACCCCGGGCGGGCTCCCAGGTATTGCGAGTGGCATGTTGATTTAGACCCGCAATACCAGTCCAACTGGCCCCATAGTCCTCACTTACGAACAGACCGGCTGGGTCTATGCCAGCGTAAAGTATATCTGGGGAGGCAGCAGGCCCAGGATGTAGATACCATATGGTCTTTACGGTGTGTTCATAGGTACCGTTTGCATGTTGTGGCACCTGTTCTAGCGAAGACCAAGTATTGCCGCGATCCACACTTCGATAGATATGGGTTCCCCAAATGGGGTGGTATGCCGCGGCGTATGCAGTCTTGTTGTCTCTCGGGTCGAGCCACGCGTGCAATATTTCGTAGCCCGCTATATGCGGTCCTTCAGGCGACCAAGCCCCATCGCGACCCAGACGGCGCACTATGAAAAGGCCCTTCTGGGTCCCCACAAAAAGTGCTAAAGAACCGGTCTGTTCATTCATTTTTAACTAATCTGAAGGGGTTGTGACGGACTGACGACGAAACGATTACGAATTATTCGTCATCTACAAGGGCCCATAACTTCACGTTCTCGTGCCCAGCCGCACTTGGAAGTTGTACCACTTTAAACCGTTCTGCTATGCCGTCTTCGTTCGATTCGCGTTCCAACGCCAATAGCGTATGTAATTGATGGTCACAGATACTCGCGGCAAACGTGGCTTCTTCATTGGCCAATGGTGAAGCGGCGTCCAGATTCGGTGCCCCACAGTGATCGACGAAATGATGTGCTAAGCGTTGCACCACCGCATCGTATTCGGCCGCGTCGATCTCCGCTACTTCCACCAAGGTAGACCAGCCGAAGCTCTCGGTGCCCAAGAAGCCGTGGCCGAATGCTTGTCGTTGCTTGCTTGTCATTTCACCTGGATCCATCTCGAGAAAAGCGAATGAACCCGGTACCGCCCACTCCCCAGGAAGCGTCGACCTTTCATAGACCTCGCTGTCCGAGCCATCGAGTTGGATAGTGCGGGGAAATTTCATAGCACAATATTACACTTTTACGCTTGGTGGTTCGAACATAACCCGGCCCGGCGTGATTAACCAATCACGCTTCTCTTTCCAGGATTAGTTGATGTATCTCCAGAACGTTACGTCCAGCAAACATCTCAGGCGGCGGTCGATCACTGTGGGCAGCACAAAACGAGTCGCTGGCTGTCCAATTCCAGAAGGCCTCCTCGGTTTCCCAGTAAGTCTGCACGAGATAGTAACCTCGTTCTTCGGATTGTCGATATGCGCCAGTTTTGGCGTCGTAGCGTCTCGAAACGGGCCGTAGGATCAGATTTTTCACAAACCCCGGAGATTTTTCAATACCCGACATGCTATGCCTGAAACGATCTTCAAAGGCGTCCTCATGTCCCTCACTAACTGGAATGCGATTTGTAATCACAAACATCACTCCTCCTTGCTAGCCCACTCTTTGGACCGGCAATATCATACAGGGAGTGGATACTATTGTGTGATTAAGTTAGCCTTGTGTGCCGTCGCGAGAATCCCGCTCTTCGAGTATTTCATCTAAGATGCTGCGCGCGCGCTCGGCGTCGCCCATTGCGATATAGGCTTTAGCGAGATCGATTTTAGTACTAGGTTTTTTCCATTGAGAAGATGGCATGTCCTCCCGCTCTCCACCCTCTGGGGCCGACGACTTCGTAGATTTACCGTTCTTATTGCCCGAACGCTTACCAGATGTTCTCGGTGGCTTATCCGTCGCAGCGTTCGTCGATTGCCGCTGATCAGTATCATCTTGATCAGAGCTCTTATCAGCCTCGAGCAAGTCTACGCTACGATCAACTACCTGCTTAATTTCGGCAAAGTCATTCACCTGCAGATTTTCCATAGTGGCGTCATTCAGGTTCTCGTTGGCAGGCGTCAACTCTGAATGGAGTGCTCCTGCATCTAGGTTGGTTGATATGGTCATCGCAAGCGCGTCCATTTCACGTTCGAATATCTTCGCATCTACCTTTTGTTTGTCGTCAGGTGAATCGAGCGAATCAATATCCATGGCATCATCATCCTTGGCTTCAGGCGACTTGTTATCAGGCATATCGAATTCGCTTGCACGATCAAAATCGGAAGCGGTTTCGGCGTGTTTCGTAGTTAGGTGTTCATCGACGTGCTTCTCGGAGATACTACCGATATCATCATCGCCTGTGCTTTTCGGATCAACATTGCTATAGAGTTCTTTGGCAAGTGAATCAAAAGCTTTTGGGTCATCACGGTGCTGATAAATGGCCAATAATTTGACCTTTAAATCTTGGCGACCCGGGTTTTTCGCAAGCGCCTCCTTTAAGAGCAGTTCCGCGTTCTCATCGTGGCCACAAGCCATGTACACCTCGGTCTCATCCATGGTGTTGGCTCGGGCGGTACCCACTGGGTCCAATGCCGGGGCGAACCGATCCTGCTGGCGACGCGGCCCCTGCCGCCTCTCCACCTCTACCGGTATGAATTGCCGCCGACGTCCGTGGCCGCTACGTCTGTCTCCATACTCCAGTAGATCTTCAACATCATCGTCACTCACGTGCTCAATTTGGCTCGCAACTTCGGCCTCACTTTCGTCATCACGTTGCACATGATCGCTCAAGGCTCTGCGCCGACGCACATAGATGCGAATCAATACACCACCGGCGACAAGAATCAGGGCCACCACCAAGCCAATAAAGACCATTAAAAGGTCACGTTCCAGCAGTCCACCATTCGAAGCCTGCGTTGATAGCGAAGCCACTTCTGGCACCTCGTTCGGTATGGGCCTATCGACATTAACTTCTAGTGTTTTAGTAGCAATGTCATCATGTGGAAGCGTTTCAACATCGACATCACTTACGACGGTTTCTCGTGGTTCTTTGTCGACAGATAATCCATGCTGTTTTGCCCAATTTTCGATTTCGGCCTGAATCAGACGACGCTGTGTCTCGATTGGGACTCGTGCCGACGGTGTCGGTGGGGGTGACTCTGGCGTTGGAATAGTGGCAACGTCTAGCTCTGATACCGTCGTTTCAACTGTTGATTCTTGAGCGCTTGGGATTTCTGGCTGAGGTGCCCTCGCATTTTGCACCGTTAACACTTCAGCTTGTTCGGTGTTTGGCGTCGATTTGTGCCGTTTATCAGTTAACGCAGTTTGCGCTGACTTAGAATCCGCGCGAGACGAAGCTTCAGAGCCTCGCCTCCCAAGATCTCCGACTTTAGCCACCGACGGGAACTCTGGCATACCCTCTTCGATCGGGGCTCGTAGTTCACGAGGATCGATCAGCGTAATGAGCTCACGCACCAAGCGTCCACCCGCCCACTCGATCTCCAATATCAAGCGCACGAATGGCTCGCGGATAGGTTGCTCAGACTGAAGTAAGAGGGAGTAGAGGCCGCGTCTTCGTTCTAGAAGCGTGATGCCAATGCCTAACAAAGGTACCGCACTCTCTAGACCGGACCCATCGAACTGTTGCGGCTGCCTGATCAGCCGGACATCGAGAGTTCTGAATTCCTTTTCGCTAAGTGAAGTGAACCTGATCTCCGCTTTGAGCGGCTCATTCAAAGCGCTATAGACAGTGAGATTGCCGAGCCCCAATGCGTGGGCCATTCCAGGCACGAACAGCATTGTGGCAGCTATTGCGAATAGCCGCCCCGGCCTTGACATCGTCACGGTCGTTTTGTCCATATCGTATTGCCCGTTGTTCCCCCTCCTTGCCCCGCTGTCAATGGCTTATAGAATTTATGGTTATAGACCTCGAATCCATGAGTTCTACTAGGGATAACTATAGTTGATGGGTGCAGCCCGTGACGCCGCTGTGCATGGATCAGAGCACCGGCATGGGGCCAAAACCAACGCAAATACCGCCTGCCTGGGCGCCGATTTTCTAGGGCGTTAGCAGGGCGTCGATGGCATCGGTAATCTCTGAATCGAGTGGCGAGACGTCTGACGGCCAAAGACCAGCCAGGCTACCATCGGGCCCGATAAGGTATTTGTGGAAATTCCATTTAGGCGCTGCCACTTCCCCGATCTCGTCGACGACCCACTGATAGAAAGGGTGTGCATCGCCGCCGATAACCCGTTGCTTTTGGGTCAGTGGGAAATCAACCGTATAGTTAGTCTGGCAGAACTGCTTGATCTCTGCCTCACTACCCGGTTCTTGGGCACCGAAATCGTTCGATGGCACACCCAGCACTACCAGCCCCCTCGCTCGATAGCGGCTCCACAACGTCTCGAGCTCGGCGTATTGTGGTGTATAACCGCATGCTGATGCTGTATTAACGACCAACAACGCTTGGCCGGCGAAACGCGAAAGCTCAAGAGGCTCCCCATCAATGTCATTGAACGAAAAATCGTAGGCTGACATAGCCACGTAGGTCTACTTTTCGAGTTCGGCAAGAAACTCGGGCAGTGCGGTCAACAAATCGGCGACTAGCCCATAATCCGCAATTTGAAATATTGGCGCCTCGGAGTCGTTGTTGATCGCGGCTATGACTTTGCTGTCCTTCATGCCAGCCAGGTGTTGGATGGCCCCCGAGATACCCACCGCGATGTATAGATCGGGCGCCACAACCTTACCCGTCTGCCCCACTTGGTAGTCATTAGGAACATAACCCGCATCAACCGCTGCTCGCGACGCGCCTACGGCGGCATTCAACTTATCGGCAATCTTTTCCAACATCTCGAAGTTCTCGCCGTTCTGCATACCACGGCCGCCTGATATGACCACCCTGGCAGTTGTCAGCTCCGGGCGTTCAGATTTCGTCGTGTCTTGACCCATAAAGCTAGACAATCCGCTGTCACCGCTACTCGCCAAGGCCTCTACCGTTGCTGACCCGCCTTCGGCATCAACCGGTTCAAATGTGGTAGTACGTACGGTGACTAGTTTGAGCTCATCGCTCGACTGCACAGTGACGATGGCGTTACCAGCATAGATCGGTCGCACAAATGTATCGCCGGAAACAACGTCGCTGATGTCCGATATCTGCGATACGTCCAATAGTGCCGCGGCTCGGGGCATAATATTTTTGCCGAACGTCGTAGCAGGGGCAAAAATATGGCTGTAATTCTTGGCGACATTTACCAAGATAGGTGCAACATTCTCGGCGAGGTGGTGAGCAAATTCAGGCGCGTCAGCAACTAGCACTTTTGATATGCCACCGACCTTTGCTGCCGCTTCACTGACGCCATTGCACTCGTGCCCAACTACCAACAGGTCAATATCGCCACCGACCTTCTGGGCCGCTGCGATTGTGTTCAAGGTAGCGGTTTTGAGTTCCGAGTTATCGTGTTCGGCAACAACAAGTATACTCATGAAATCACCTTGGCTTCGTTCCTGAGTTTATCTACGAGTGCGGCCACGCTATCGACGATGACACCAGCACTGCGCTTGGGTGGCTCCTCGACCTTTAGGGTTTTTACCCGTGGCGTGACATCCACGCCCAGATCCTCTGGGGTATATTGGTCAATCGGTTTCTTTTTGGCTTTCATGATATTGGGCAGCGATGCATAGCGCGGTTCATTAAGGCGTAGGTCTACACTCACAACGGCCGGCATCTTAATGGAAATCTTTTCCAACCCAGCATCGACCTCGCGCACCACCTCAGCCGTACCGTCCGTGATCTCTAACTTAGATGCGAAGGTGCCCTGTGACCAACCAAGGAGGGCTGATAACATTTGTGCAGTTTGATTACAGTCATCATCTATTGCTTGCTTGCCCAATAGCACCAGTTGCGGCCCTTCCTTCTCCACGATTGCTTTGAGAATTTTCGCTACCGCAAGTGGCTCCGTCTCTATATCAGTTCGTACGTGTACACCACGATCAGCGCCCATAGCTAGGGCAGCTCGCAGTGTTTCCTGGGATTTCTCAGGACCGACCGATACCGCAACGAGCTCTTCTGCCAATCCCGCTTCTTTGAGACGAATGGCTTTTTCAACCGCAACTTCATCGAAAGGGTTCATAGCCATTTTGACATTGGCGGTTTCAACCGCAGAACCATCTGCCTTGACCCGTATGTTCACGTTGTAATCAACGACGCGCTTAACTGCGACCAGTATTTTCACTTCCGTTCCCCCAAAAACTTTCCACAACCATATCCGATTACTTACGCCCTGAGTCGTTTGTTCTCAGGATCCCACGGTGACTCTTCAATCACTGTTGCCCGATGCCGCTCGCCGAGGATCTCGATCTCTAGCGCCGCACCGACATTCGCCGTTTCAGGTTTAACATAGGCTAACGCCAGACTCTTCTTGACCACATGCCCATAGCCCCCTGCGGTGGCCCGCCCCACCAGGGTTTCACCTTGATATATCGGTTCATTGCCGAGCGGATCAGCTTCATCGACATCGACTTCCAGCGTGATAAAACGCTGCGGCACACCCTCTTGTTTCTGTTCCACTAACGCGTCGCGACCAACGAAGTCCCCTTTGTCCAGATGAATAAACCGATCCAAGCCGGCCTCGAATGCCGAGTACTCGATCGTAAGATCTTGACCCCACATGCGATACGATTTCTCGATCCTGAGTGAATCCATCGCCCGCATACCGCAAAGTCCAATACCGTATTCCTCACCGGCGATCATTAGAGTGTCGAAAATGTGATTCTGGTATTCGATCGGGTGATGCAATTCCCAACCCAGCTCGCCAACGAAGTTCACCCGAAGCGCGAGCGTTGGTGCCACACCGACATGGATCTGTTGCCCAGTCAGCCACGGAAATGCTTCATTCGACAGATCTGTGTCAGTGACTTTGCCGAGGATATCGCGTGATCGCGGGCCAACTAACACGAGCACGCCGTGACTCGTGGTTATATTGGTTAGGGTGACGCTACCGTTATCGGGGAGTTGTTTTACCAGCAAATCGTTATCGTATCGCTCAGCTGCACCGGAGCTTACCAGGTAGAACTGATTGGGCCCCAAACGTGTAACGGTGAACTCACTACGCACACCGCCCGAGGGTGTCAACGCGTGCGATAGGCTGATCCGTCCGGCGCGCCTTGGCAGCTTACGTGCCACCATCCGATCAAGATACATCTCCGCCCCAGGGCCCGAAACTTCATGCTTAGTAAAGCTAGTAATATCGATAATCGTGGCGCGCTCGCGCGTGATCTTGCATTCATTGCCTACATGCTCCCAGTACTTGCTGCGACGAAAACTCCAGTCGTCCTTTCGTTCCACGCCTTTAGGTGCAAACCAGTTAGGTCGCTCCCAACCATAACGCTGCCCCCACACGGCACCACGGGCATCCAAGCGTTCATGACAGGGACTGGTCTTGGCCGGGCGTGCCGCGGGTCGCTCTTCGTCGGGATAGTGGATGATAAAGACGTGCTCGTAGGCCTCCTCGTTCTTGAGCTTGGTGTACTGTTTGTTTGCGTATTCGCCATATCGTTGTGGATCAACGCTGAGCATGTCGATACCCGGCTCGGCTTCGACTATCCATTCGGCTAATTGCCAACCGGCACCGCCGGCGGCGGTAATGCCGAAGCTATGGCCGTCATTGAACCAGAAATTCTTCAGCCCCCACGCCGGCCCGACGATGGGATTGCCGTCGGGTGTATAAGGAATCGGCCCATTTATGCAGTCTTTGATACCAGCCTTGCCGAAAATGGGTACCCGATTAATTGCAGCGTCGATATGGGGTTCCAAGCGATCAATATCGCCAGGCAGCAACTCTTGGCCAAAACCCTTAGGTACGCCGTTCACGGCCCACGCCTTGGCGCCTTTTTCGTAGGGCCCCAGAATCAAGCCCTGGCGCTCCTCGCGAAGATAGTATGATGCATCGCTTTCACGCAATACCGGCATCTCCGGTAAGCCGGCCTCCTTCCTTTGCATCAGTTCCGGTATTTCATCGGTGACAATATATTGGTGCTCGACGGCGATAACCGGTATATCGAGGCCGACCATGCCGGCTACTTGGCGTGCCCACGAACCGGTAGCGCTGACTACATGCTCGCAGGTGATATCGCCTTTATTAGTCTTTACCAACCATTCACCGCTGGGTCGGCATTCAATAGCTGTGACTTCCGTGTGTCGGTAGATATCCGCACCGCCGTTGCGAGCACCTTTGGCCATCGCCATAGTGACATCGGCGGGCGCGATGTGGCCATCATCGGGATGATAAAGCGCACCAACTAATCCTTTGGTCTCACATAGCGGCCAAAGTTCTTTGATCTCGCTGGGGGTAATCATCTGGAAAGGTACACCGATGGTATTCGCTGTCCCACAATACTTATGATACTCGTCCATGCGCTCTTTATTAGTGGCCAACCGTAGATTTCCGGTCACATGAAAGCCCACATTTTGGCCGGTCTCTGCTTCGAGCGCCTTGTATAGGTCGACACTGTACTTATGTAACTGGCCGACGCTATAGCTCATGTTAAACAGGGGGAGGAGGCCGGCGGCATGCCAGGTTGAACCATGGGTAAGGTCAGCCTTCTCCACTAGGACTACATCCGACCAACCTTTCTTAGTGAGGTGATACAACGTACTTACACCAACGACACCGCCTCCAATCACCACCACCCGTGCATGTGTTTTCATACCCAGTCTCCTCGCACGCCTCTGATTACTTTATCGGGCATCTGCACAGCTACAGCCGATCAAACGGCCCTGCGGTCCATTTTGCGATGATTATGCCATTCAACACAATGCCTTACTCTCGTCAGTCGGGTCGCATCGGCAACGGCCTGACGATGAGCAACTGGAAAGTCTGCTCACCCCAGTGCGCACACTCATTCCACAGCAAGAACCCGGCGCCGTGGCGGATCGAGAGTGTAGCCGCGGTCTGGCGCCACCGGCGCATCCCGGTGCGACGGTGTCTTGCATAAATGCGCCATTCCAGCGCAGAAAACGGCCCTTAGCAACGTACAAACGACGCGCAGACACATGCGGGCGTCGCCAGACGACTATGGCCACGGTGGCAGACCGAATAGAATGTGCACACGTTAGAAAGTCGGAGAAAGTCATGGCTGACGGGCAAGACAGGGCGCGGGGTAGACGAGGCGCTGGGCGGGCTGCTCGCCGTGCGGCGCGGCTCAAACCAGCGCTGACACAGAATCCCTACATCACACGCAAGCTGCCGATCTACGAGATATTAGGCGAAGACGGCCTCGAGTTGCTAGAGCACAATGCCGAAACAATCCTCCAGGAAATCGGCATCGAGTTTCGCGAAGACCCGGAAGCACTACAGATCTTGAAAGATGCCGGCGCTGACGTAGATGGCGAGCGCGTACGGTTTCCTCGTGGTATGTGTCGCAGTTTAATTCAGGCAACTGCGCCAAAGGAGTTCACCCAGCATGCGCGCAATCCAGCCCGCAGCGTATCGATTGGTGGCGACAATACTGTCTTCGTGCCCGCGTACGGACCGCCATTTATCCGCAACCTTGACGAGGGCCGACGCTACGCCACGATTGAGGATTTTCGCAATTTTGTGAAATTGGCATACTTATCCCCAGCCATACACCATTCAGGGGGTACCGTGTGCGAGCCCGTAGATCTCCCGGTCAATAAACGACACTTGGACATGGTGTATAGCCATATACGCTACAGCGACAAACCCTTCATGGGTTCGGTCACACAGGCTGAACGCGCGCAAGACACGGTAGAAATGGCAAAGATTGTTTTTGGTGAAGAGTTTGTCGATAACAATGCGGTGATTGCCAGTTTAATCAATGCGAACTCGCCCATGACCTTTGATGGCACCATGTTAGGCGCAGCAAAAGTATACGCTCGCGCCAACCAGGCCACTGTAATCTCGCCCTTCATACTCGCGGGGGCGATGTCGCCGGTTACAGTAGCGGGCACGGTGGCGCAACTCTTTGCTGAGGCACAGGCCGGCATGGCCTTCATACAACTCGTGCGTCCCGGGGCACCTGTTGTTTTCGGAACGTTCGGGAGCTCGATATCGATGCAGTCGGGAGCCCCCACGTTTGGAACTCCAGAACCATCTTTGGTGTTGTTTATTGCAGCGTCTCTGGCGCGACGTTTAGGTGTACCGTTTCGCAGTGGCGGCGCATTATGCGCATCCAAGACTGCCGATGCACAAGCCGCCTACGAGAGCGCTAACACGTTACAATCAACTGTTTTTGCCGGCGTCAACTTTGTTCTTCATACCGCCGGTTGGCTTGAAGGCGGTTTAGCCATGGGTTACGAAAAATTTGTAATGGATGCCGATCAAGCGGGCATGATGCAGGTGTTTTTGAAGGGCGTAGATCTGTCCGAAAATGGACAGGCCATGGATGCCATCCGCGAAGTCGGGCCCGGACAACACTTCCTTGGTTGTGCCCACACTCAGGCCAACTTTGAAACGGCTTTTTATCGCTCGAATATCGCTGACAATAATAGCTTTGAGCAATGGCAGTCAGAAGGGAGTATGGATGCGGCACAACGGGCCAATAAGATATGGAAGCAAATGCTCGAAGACTACGTGGCACCAGAAATTGATCCCGCCGTGGACGAAGCGCTACAAGACTTCATGACGCGCCGGAAGAGCGCTTTCCCCGATTCTAACGTCTAACAGAGGTCGCGCGCGCTGCCGCTCTTTATATGAGCGCCGCCGACGCTAACAAACCACTGTGACTACACCCAACAACACACCTCTGATTCAGTTCGGTCCGCGGGTTCGCAAGTCACCATTCTTCGCGGCAACTCGCCGCTATGGTTTCAACGCCTACACGACTTACAACCATATGTATATGCCACTCTATTACGAAGACCCAGTCACGGATTACTGGCGACTGATCAACGATGTCACGCTATGGGATGTTGCTTGCCAGCGTCAGGTCGAGATAACGGGTACCGATGCCGCGCGCTTCGTGCAGTTGTTAACACCACGTAATCTCTCCACATGTAAGGTCGGCCAATGTAAATATGTGCTCATTACGAATAAAAACGGTGGCATCATCAATGATCCCGTTCTACTACGTTTGGGTGAGAATCATTTTTGGTTGTCGTTGGCCGATTCTGATGTGTTGTTGTGGGCACAGGGCGTCGCGCTCAATTCAGGAATGAATGTGAATATCGCCGAGCCTGATGTCTCCCCCATACAGGTGCAAGGACCCAAGTCCATGCTGGTCATGGCGGCATTATTTGGCGATTGGATCAACGAACTGCGTTACTTTTGGCTAAAAGAAATTGATCTGCGGGGCATGCCGCTGGTCGTATCCCGCACTGGATGGAGCGGCGAACTGGGCTACGAGATTTACCTGCGTGATGGCCGATATGGTGATCTTCTTTGGGAGGCGGTGATGGAAGCCGGCAAACCTTACAACATCGGTCTCGGCGCGCCCTCACAGATTCGCCGAATGGAGGCAGGGTTGCTTTCCTATGGGTCTGATATGACCAGCAATGAAAACCCTTTCGAGATTGGCTTCGAGAAATACGTTGATCTTGAGCAGGAAGGCGATTTTATTGGTAAAGATTCGCTGCGAAGGATTAAGGCCAAAGGTATAAAGCGGCGGCTGGTGGGACTGGAGATCGACGGTCCGCCGCTGAAGGAAGGTAATGAACACCCTTGGACCGTGTTCCATGACGGGCGCCCCACCGGCAAACTATCATCGTGTGTTTACTCTCCCCGTTTGAATAAGAATATCAGCATCGCGATCGTCGCCTCGAAAAACAGCCGTGACGGTACAGGCCTTGGCGTAGAAACAACCGAAGGAAAGAGGCGAGCTACAGTTGTGTCCTTCCCTTTCTATGACCCAGAGAAGCATATCCCCGTCTCCTAGGTTTCAGTATCGCGGCCGTCGAACCCGGGGTTGGTCGAGGGTTCTATTTGACCTAAACTGATACTAGGCAGTGACTTCAACTGCAAACGCGATGTTATGAGTTCCCCGCCAACCAGTATTTTTCAACGCACCTTGGTAAACCTGAAGAGTGCCTGGCGCGCTATTAGTCAGTCGGCCCGGGCTGGTGAAACGCCGTCTCTACAACCCGATCTGCCTGACGATGATGCTGACATCTTGCGCGCACAGATGCGTGAGTGCTTGCTGGCGAAGGGTGGCGAAGTATCTGCGCGTGCACGGGCAGCCGCCTTAGGGCAATCTTACCTCGGTCTCAATGAGCATGGGCGCGAGCGTTTCTTGCAGATCCTGGCTCAAGATTTTGCCGTAGATCGCCAAGACCTTTATCAGGCTACACGCGATATTCGTGAAATCGACAACCCGGAACGTGCATTCGCGGCACAAACACGTCTTCGACATGTACTGACTCCACCGAGCCGTAAATTGCTGACGCAATTCAACTCACTGCCGGCCGGAGTAAAGTTTTTGGTAGATATGCGCGCTGATCTCATGCGCTATAGCGACGGTGACTTGTGGCTACAGTATTTGGATGCCGACCTTAAGGACTTGCTTGCCTCGTGGTTTGATATCGGATTTTTGGACCTCAAGCGCATTACCTGGGATGCACCCGCTGCACTTCTGGAAAAGTTGATTGCCCATGAAACGGTGCATGAAATCAAGTCTTGGGATGATCTAAAAAATCGACTTGGACCCAACCGTCGTTGTTACGCGTTCTTCCACCCGCGGATGCCCGATGAACCGCTTATCTTTGTGCAGGTGGCGTTGGTTTCGGGAATGTCGAGCAGCATTCAGACACTCCTGGATGAAGCGCGCCCGCCGCGTGATCCGCTTACGTCAAATACCGCCATATTCTATTCGATCTCAAACACGCAAACCGGTTTACAGGGCGTGAACTTCGGAGACTTTCTTATCAAACGGGTTGTCAATCGATTGGCTCAGGAGTTGGTCAATATCAAGACATTCGCGACGTTATCACCCATCCCCGGCCTTCGACATTACCTCGAAGAACAACTGAAGCAGAAAGACGATCAATTATTGACCTCGTCTGAACGCGATGCGCTACAACCATTACTACCCGTTACCGACAGCGGCCATCCCATTTATGATCTGCTCGCTACCCCCACCTGGTATCAGGACCGGCGTGTGGCGCAAGCACTTAAAGGACCACTTATGCGTCTTTGCGCACATTATCTCGTGCACGAAAAAACGGACGGTCATGCAAGAGATCGAGTCGCGCACTTTCACCTCAGTAACGGCGCGCATATCGAGAGAATTAACTGGCTCGCCGATATTTCCCCGAAAGGCATCCAGCAATCGAGTGGGCTCATGGTCAACTACCGTTACAAAGAAAAAGATATCGAAGCGAACCATGAAAGTTACCGGGCAAGCGGGGAAACCAGCATTTCTGCGTCGGTACGCAAGCTGCTGCACCCCACAAGTTAAGGGTACTTTGCCCTTGGTGCTGGGAGCCGGAACACATACACTTGCCAAGCCAGTGTTCGACGTGCGCACTTAGCAACGCTTTACAGAATCAAACCTCTTTATGTAGCCACACCCTTAGGGGCAAGGCATCCTGTAGACTTTGCTCCAAGGAGACCAGCCCGTAGCGCCTATTTTGAAATGAAGACAGCGACACTCGCATCAGAATGCAGTCGAGATGCCGGGGTAACCGGGATCTTATATGGCGTCACCGCCTTTGGCATCTGGGGATTGGTACCCATTTACTATAAGGCGTTGGGCCACGTGTCATTATTGGAAATCGTGGCGCACCGGGTGGTATGGGCGATGGCGGCATTATTCATCCTTGTCCTGGTCAAGCACCAAGGCCGCCTGATTTTCGCCGAACTACGAGATTTGCGTAATCTTGGCTTTTATCTGATCACTACTCTGCTTGTCGGTAGTAACTGGTTGATCTTCATCTGGGCGATACACAATGATCGATTACTTGAGTCTAGTCTTGGTTACTACATAAACCCGCTAGTCAGTGTGGTACTGGGCGTCTTGTTCTTGCGCGAGCGCCTAAGCGGCCGACAGATGCTGGCCGTGGCGTTAGCGGTTGTTGGCGTACTTAATCTGATTCTTAGGCTTGGCAGTTTTCCATGGATCGCGCTGACCCTGGCACTGACTTTCGGCTTCTATGGACTATTGCGAAAGCGCGCGGGCGGTGATGCGATTCGCGGGCTAAGCATAGAAACCTTGTTGGCAACGCCGGTGGCGCTTTTCTTTCTTGGCACCCTTGCCCTACACGGCGGGGGTGCCTTTGGCCACATCAACTTAACCACCGACGTGCTCTTGGTGTTTGCCGGTATTGTCACGGCCATACCGTTAGTCTGTTTTCTGCAGGCGGCGCGCCGCGTACACCTATCCACGGTTGGACTCATGCAGTATCTGGCTCCAACCTTGAATTTTCTGCTGGCAGTACTGGTGTACGGTGAGCCGTTTACCACTGCGCACTTGATCACGTTCACATGTATTTGGGTAGCGCTAGCTATCTATAGCTTTGACGCGTTCTCCCGAAACGCTCAAATAATCGATGCCCGAGAGTGAGGAGTAGGTATCGTGAAGATACTCGTCGTGGGCGGCGGGATAGTTGGGCTTTCGACTGCCTGGGCCCTTGTCCGTCTCGGCCACACCCCGGTGGTATACGACCAGGGTACAGTCCCTAATCCAATGGCGGCGTCCTACGACCAACACCGAATCATTCGATTGGCCTACGGTGAGCGAGACGGTTACTGTCGAATGGTAAAGCCGGCTTTCCAAGCCTGGCGGAGACTTTGGCGTGATTTGGGAGAATAGCATTACGTCGAGACCGGTACATTACTAATCGGTGGCCGCGCTGATGATTACGCTTCATCTCGCGCATCTTTCGATCGTCTGAACATGCCCTATGAGGAGTTAGATAAGGCGGCTATCAAACAGCTGTGCCCATTCCTACGACTACGCAGCGACGCATGGGGCCTCTACAACGCTGAAGGCGGGGCGCTACTCGCAGACCGTATCGTTGGCGCACTGACTGTCTGGCTGAGAAATCAAGGCAGTGAAATACATCCTCAAACGATGGTACGGGATGTCGACTTTCACCATGCAATCGTCACCCTCAATGACCATACACAACACGAAGGCGATGCCGTGGTGGTCGCGACAGATGCCTGGGCGCCACAGCCGCTGCCAGAACTTGCGGCCCATGTTAAGCCGATTCGCCAAGCCGTAATTTATCTTCGACCTCCTGGCCATTACTTGCAGTGTTGGCGAAACTCGCCCGTCATCGTAGATTTTGGTGGTACCGACGACGCTCGGGCCATACCACCCGTCGCAGATACTGGACTAAAGGTAGGTGCCGGCTCACATCGGCGCCCGGGTGATCTCTCGTCGCCGAGAATTCTAGCGCCCGATGAACCAGCACAGATGCTTACCTACTTTGAGAGTGCCTTGGAGGATTTCGACCGTTACGAGGTTATTGAAGGTCGAGTTTGCTATTACGGATGGAGCATGGATGAACGATTCGTCGTTAAGACAAGCCAATGCGCTGTTGCAATCACTGGTGGTTCTGGCCACATGTTCAAGTTCGGCGCATTGTTAGGCATGGAGCTAGCGGGACTTGTTACCGGCGAGCAAGATCAAGCAGATTTCACCCGCTGAATCCCGGGCGAGCCTCTTTAACCCGGTTTAGTTACCGGAAGCTTGCCGACCTTTTGAGCGGCATCGGTGTCGCGTGGGCGTAGATGCGCGTGCCAGCGCTTCTCCCACAACTTAAAACCCCACACGATCAGGAACGTGACGCAGAGGTAGAAGAAGCCCGCCGTGATAAAAGACTCGAACGGCACGAAATAGCGCGAGTTGACGATGCGAGCGGCACCGAAGAGATCGACAATGGTGATGATGCCTGCCAGCGCGCTGCCGTGCAGCATGAAGATGACCTCGTTACCGTAGGCGGGTAGTGCACGCCGGAAGGCACTGGGCAGAATGATGCGCCGATATATCGTCGCCTTCGACATACCCACCGACCGTGCAGCCTCTATCTCACCATAATAGGTCTGTTCGATCGCACCGCGTAGAATTTCCGCCGTGTAAGCCGCCGTGTTCAGTGCAAACGCGATCAATGCGCACCAGTAAGCCTCCTTCAAGACCGGCCACAGAAAGCTTTCCCGCAGAGCCTCGAACTGGCCGGTTCCGTAATAGATTATGTACATCTGCACCAGCAGCGGCGTGCCGGTGAACAAGTAGATATAGGCCTTTGGCAGCGCCCAGATCAAGGGATTTCTGACGCTCGCCAGCAGCCCAATTGGGATGGCCAGCACCATCCCACAGACAAGCGCTCCTGATACGAGCGAAAGGGTGATCCCCAGCCCTTTGAAGTACAGGGGTAGATTGTCGATGATTGCCGCAACATCCATGGTTCAGGCCCTGCGCACGCCCACGCTGTAGCGCTTGTTTAACCACCGAAGCCCCAACTTCGACAGGGCCGTGAGAATGAGATATATGACCGCAACGGTGAAGTAGAAAGTAAAAGGCTTCCGCGTCGCACCGGCCGCCTGCTGCGCCCTGAAAAGCATATCCTGCAGACCGATCAGCGACAGCAGCGCTGTGTCTTTGAGGAGCACCAGCGAGTTGTTGCCGAAACCCGGCAGCGCGTGGCGGATGCTCGCAGGCAACGTGATTCGAAAGAACACCTTCGAGGCTGTCATGCCGTAAGCGTAGCCGGCTTCGATCTCACCACGCGGCACAGCCAGAATGGCGCCGCGAAAGGTTTCGGTCATGTAGGAACCGAAGATGACGCCGAGAGTGATGGTGCCGGCGATGAACTCGCTGACGTCGATGTACCCCAAGCCCAGCTTATCGCCGATGTTATTCACCAGGATTTGCCCACCGTAGAAAATGACAAAAATCGTTACAAGGTTCGGCTCGCCCCGGATGACCGTGGTGTAGACGGCGGCGTTCGCCTGGGCTATTCGGGACTTGGACAACTTGGCGACGGCGCCGATCATGCCGAGCACCACGGACAGGGCGAGCGATAGTAAAAACAGCTCGACGGTCAGGAGCAGCCCTTCAAGGATGAACGGATAGAAGTATCCGTCGAGGAAATTATCGAATAGATGATGGAGTATGCGGTCGAGAGATGCCGCCAGGTCAGCCATATACCGCACTCACCCTAGTGGTAAAGAAGACAACGCCACTGTCCGGCGAGCCGGACAGTGGCGTCGATCAGTTTGCCATCTTCGGTCCTTCAGTCGCCGTAGACGTCAAAGTCGAAGTATTTCGCGTTGATTTTCGCGTAGGTACCTTTGGTACGGATGCCGGCGATGGCCTTGTTGAACATCTCGACCAGATCTGTATCTTGCTTGCGGATGGCGATGCCGACGCCGATGCCGAAGTATTTCGGATCCGTGTAGTCCGGGCCGACGAATTCCCAATCCGTGCCCTTATCGGTCTTGAGAAAGCCATCATCCATGGCCACCGAGTCTGCCAATAACAGGTCGACGCGCCCGGCCACGGCGTCTAAATAAGCCTCATCCTGGGTTCCATACCGTTTAATCGTAACGGTGTCGTCAAATTCCCCCGTAATGAATTCGTCGTGTATTGTCGCGCGCTGCACCCCTACCGTCTTGCCCTTAAGGCCTTCTTTGGAGATTTCAATGCCGGAGCCCTTCTTGCGGGCAAACTTGGCCGGCGTGTTGTAGTACTTGTCGGAGAAGGCGACCTTCTTCTTGCGCTTCTCGGTAATCGACATCGATGCAACGATTGCGTCGTACTTGCGCGCGAGCAGTGCTGGGATGATACCGTCCCAGTCCTGCTGGACCATCGAGCACTTGACCTGCATTTCCTTGCACAGCGCCTTAGTAATGTCGATGTCAAAACCAACCAGCTCTCCAGAAGTGGTGACCGAGCTGAAAGGCGGGTAGGCGCCTTCGACGCCGATTCGAACGATCTTCCACTCTTTAGCGATGGCGGCACCCGAAACAAGCACCAGCGCAGCGCTAAGAATTGCTAATGTTAACCTTTTCATATGCATCCTCCGGTTCTAGTCTGTTACCTAACGATCTTGCAGCCCGTGCAAACGCTCACTGGCCGCTTATTTGAGCATCCCCGACATAAACTGCCGAAAGCGCTCGGATTTCGGCTTATCAAACACCTGCTCCGGCGGGCCGTCCTCCTCAACCCGACCCTGGTGCAGGAACATTACCCTGGATGAGACCTCGCGCGCAAACCCCATTTCATGCGTAACTACCAGCATGGTCCGGCCTTCTGCGGCTAGGCTGCGTATCACCCTCAGGACTTCGCCCACCAGCTCGGGATCCAGGGCCGACGTGGGCTCATCGAACAACATCAGCTCGGGCTCCATGGCGAGCGCTCGGGCAATGGCGGCGCGCTGCATTTGGCCGCCTGACAAGTGGGCAGGATAGTAGTCCTTGCGATCATACACACCGACACGCTCAAGCACGGCCTTGGCCCGCTCCATGGCTTCGTTCTTTGGCAGCTTGAGCACATGGATCGGTGCCTCGATCACATTCTGCATCACCGTCATATGCGACCAAAGATTGAACTGTTGGAATACCATGGCCAATTTTGCGCGTATGCGGTCGACCTGCTTTTGATCTTCAGGCACAGCATCACGGCCGGGTCTTGCGCGCATCTTGATAAGCTCCCCATGCACGAAGACCCTGCCCGAGGTCGGCGTCTCGAGCAGGTTGATACACCGCAGCAGGGTACTCTTGCCAGAACCACTACTCCCGAGGATGGAGACCACATCGTGCTCGTTGGCCTGCAGCGAGATGCCTTTCAAAACCTCCAACGCACCAAAGTTCTTATGGAGATCTTCGACAACGATGGCCGGCTCGGCCATAGCGGCCTCCTCTTAGGCTCTTACCTGTGGTCAAACGTTAGACCCAAACGCATACGAACGCAACGACAGATGGCTACGAGATGGTTGGACCTCTCTAGTGTGCGTGTGTATCGTACGCCGAGGCACTTGAGGAGGATAGCCATGGCTGACCCTAAACATATACGGTTCGACACGCTAAGCCTGCACGCGGGGCAACAACCTGACCCGGCGACTGGAGCGCGTGCGGCGCCGATCTACCAGACTGCTGCATACGTTTTTCGCGACGCTGACTTCGCCGTCGGGCTTTTCAATATCGAGCGCGCCGGCCACGTCTATTCGAGAATCTCTAACCCGACCACCGCTGTCGCTGAGGAGCGAATCTCAGCGTTGGAGGGCGGCGTCGGCGCAATCTGTACCGCTAGCGGTCAAGCGGCGATGCATCTTGCCATCGCCACTATCTTGAGTGCCGGCGACCATATCGTGGCATCACGCTCACTTTATGGCGGTTCACACAATCTACTTGCGTATACCCTGCCGCGTTTCGGCATCGAAACAACATTCGTCGACCCGCGCGATCTGGAGGCCTTTAAGGAGGCCATTCGTCCACAAACCAAGCTCCTATTCGGTGAAACTTTAGGAAATCCAGGCCTTGAGGTCCTCGATATCCCATTGGTGTCTGAAATCGCTCATGATGCAGGCATGCCGTTATTAATCGACTCGACCTTTACCACCCCCTATCTGTGTCGCCCATTTGATATGGGCGCGGATCTTATCTTTCACTCAGCTACTAAGTTCTTAAGTGGTCATGGCGTAATCATCGGCGGTGTAGTGGTAGATGGTGGGCGCTTCGATTGGGAGGTTTCCGGTAAATTTCCAACGTTGACCGAGCCCTATGACGGTTTCCATAACCTCAAATTTGTCGAACAATTCGGGCCAGCCGCTTTTATCACACGCGCGCGCAAAGAGGGTATACGTGATTTCGGTGCGTGCATGAGCCCGACCACGGCGTTTTATCTTTTGCAAGGCTTGGAAACCTTATCGCTGCGCATGCAGCGCCATGTTGAAAATACGCGCAAGGTAGTGAACTATCTCAGCTCAGCCAAGGCGGTTGACTGGGTGAGTTATCCCGAGTTGCCTGATCACCCCGATCACGAACTTGCCAAGAAACTACTGCCACGCGGCTGCGGTGCCGTCTTTAGTTTCGGTATTAAAGGCAATCGTGCTGCCGGCCAAACGTTCATCGAGAGCCTACAGATCTTCTCACATCTTGCCAATGTCGGTGATGCCAAATCATTAGCGATCCACCCGGCCAGTACGACCCATCATCGCATGGATGCGGCAGCGCTAGAGGCGGCGGGCATTTCCGAAGGGCTCATCCGGCTCTCGATTGGACTCGAAGACACCGATGACTTGCTCGAAGATTTAGCTCGGGCGTTGTATGTTTCACAGAAAGGCTAGGACGATCATGGAACTGAAAGTAGATGGAAAGGCGGCATATGTGATGACGTTAGGTCGCGAGCTTGATCCGTCGAAGCTGTCAGCCATCTTCATTCATGGGACCGGACTCGATCACACGGTTTGGACGTTGCCGATGCGCTACTTTGCGCGGCACGGTCGCAACGTAGTCGCCGTCGATTTGCCTGGTCACGGTCGTTCAGAAGGCCCGCCACTTGAAAGCATAGAGGACATGGCAGACTGGGTAGCACGCGTACTTGTTGCGGCTGGTGTTAAACAGGCCGCCATCATTGGCCATAGCATGGGATCGCTCGTCGCTTTCGAAACCGTAGTGCGGCACCCCAAATGTGCACGCGCACTCGCGCTACTCGGTATCTCTGCTCCCATGCCTGTGCATGATCAGCTCTTGGAAGCGGCCAAGGCCGATGACCATGCGGCCCTCGACATGCTAACGATTTGGAGCCATAGCCATGTTGGACAAGTTGGCGGTGTCGGTACGCCAGGCCTATGGATGACGAGTGGCAACATGAAACTGTTGGAACGTGCCGGTGCTGGCGTCATTCACGCGGGGCTTAAGGCATGTAACGACTACGGTGATGGCTCGGACCGCGCGCTTCAAATAAAATGTCGGACTCTGGTAATCCTCGGTACTCGCGACGTCATGACACCGTCACGCGTTGGCAAACATCTTGGTGAATTGATCCTTGAGGCCGAGATCGTTGAGATCGAAAACTGCGGGCATGCGATGTTGACGGAACGGCCCAACGAAGTGCTCGACGCCCTTATTGAGATCGTGTGAAGGCGTGTGTTCTCATAGTCGGTGTTGGCGACGCTGGCTCAAAGATAGCCGACGCGCTCGCACGCTCGGGTAAAGTCGATCGCTTGGTGTTGACCGACCAATCTCAGGAACGCGGACCCACCATCGCAGGAATGTTGGCCTCCTGTTATGAGTGTAGCGTCGATTTCAACGGCCTAGACGCGACACGCCAACAGGATGTCGAACAGCTCCTACACGCTGCGAAACCCGATCTGGTTGTTCAATCGGCGAGTCTGTTGAGCCCGTGGGCCATGATCGGTCGCACGGACATGGTAGCAACCGCGCTAGGCCAGGCCGGTTTGGCCGTGCAGCTACCCGCACAGTTGCCAATTCTGATGACCGTCATGCGAGCGATTCGCGCCATAGATTTCCAGGGGCCCGTGGCGAATCTGTCGTTTCCCGACGTCAGCCATGTGATCCTCGATCGTTTGGGCCTTGCCCCTACCATCGGCCTTGGCAATGTGAGCATGCAGCACCTACGCGTACGCACAGCCTTGCGTGAGCAGATCATTCGAGACGGCGGCTCGTCGGATGAAATGCCACTCATTCGCCTGGTCGGGCACCATAACCAAGTCTATGACGTCATGAAGGCGCAGGCCCCAACGAATCCCGATGAGCGTTGCCGCGTCTACTTGGGCAAGGCCGGCGAGCGCGCCGATGAGCTGGCCTATCAAGGTTTCCCGATGATGCCCGGAGTGGACTACAACATCATAACTGCCGCCGCAGCCCTACCGGTTTTGCTGGCCTTGCTGCCAGGTGCAGAGTCGCTACGCTTTTCCGCACCGGCACCACGGGGTTTACCGGGCGGTTATCCGGTCGTTATCGAAGGCGGTAAGGTGGAGCTCGATCTGCCAGAGAATGCTCCACTGCAAGACGCAGTAGCCTTCCACTGGCGCATTGGTCGTGCTGATGGTGTCGACAGCGTGGCCGACGACGGCACCGTCGTGTTCTCCGAACAAGCCAAGCAAGCAGTAAGACTTATCGATCCCGTTTTGTGCGAACCGTTGTCGCCGAGTGACTATCTGCCTCGCTATCAATTGTTGATGCGCCATTTGAATAGCTGAGGGCCCACTTCTCTTAGACAGCTTGGACAAGCTTACCCCAGCCACACTGGTCGTGCTGTCCTTGAAGGTTTTAAAACACTTCGAGACGACGCGAAAACCTCGACGTGAAATTCAATAGTCTCTGTGGTCTGAAGTGTGCTCTGTGGCAACGTGCCTCTCTATAGCTTCTTCTAGGGGCCAAGTAACCACAATCTCGTCGCCGATGTATCGGTTAGGTTCACCCAGATGATGCGTGGCAAACCTAATTGTCGATCTTCGAACCAAGGCCTGATTGCATTGCTTTCCTATAGGCCACCAATGCGATCGCCGTATCTTGTACGCCAGTGCCAGTAAGATCACACACAGTAATGTCTTGGGGCGGGCGTCGGCCCGCCACCCGCCCAGACGTCAGTTCGCCTAACTCGAAGATTGCAGATTCTTCAGTAATGATGCCGGCACTTAGACCGCGCTGTAACTCACCCATCGAGAAACATTGCGATTTTCTATCACAAACCAACACGTCGGCAAACCCCAAGACATCGGCTGCCAATTCCTGCTTACCGGCGAGGTCGGATCCCATAGCGGTAATATGAAGGCCGGGATGAAGCCATTCGGCTTCGATCAGTGCCTCGCGCGATGGCGTGGTGCTAACGACTATTTGGCTTTCACGCACCAGCTGTTCTACGCTTTCGACTGCAACAACATCGACGCCTAGTGCGTTGTGCATTTCATCGATATACGCACTCGTGCGTTCGGACGTCCGACCACTAACCAGTAGTCGCTCAAAATCGCGCGCCAGCTTCAGGCTCTTGATCTGATAGCGTGCTTGTGCGCCAGTCCCGATTACTCCCACCGTATCAACAGTTTCAGGCGCCAAGAATTTGGCAGCTACGGCACCCGCCAGTCCCGTACGCACATCAGTTAGGTACCCGTTGTCGAGTAGCACCGCTTCGCAAAACCCTGTCTTTGCGCTTAGCAATACCATCATGGCACTAGAACTGGGTAGCCCCAGTCGGGGGTTGTTAAAAAAACCCGAGCCCATTATCACTGCGAAACTATCGAAGCCTTTGACAAAAGCGCTCTTAATATCTACATCACCATTATTTTCGGCCACTTCGATATGCATGATAGGTGGCATAACCACTTTATCATCGGCTAACCAGGTAAAAGCGTTTTGCACTGCCTCCAACGCCTCGTGATCCAGCCCAACGCACTGGCGCAGTTCGCTTTCCGTCAGTACCAGCACTGACATACGCCCTCCCTAGTCAAACGTATGTTCGCCGTTAACGACACGGTTAAACTGCCCCATGTCGATGTTGCCACCGCTGATAACGCAGACAATATTGCCACGTACGTGTGGCACAAGATCGTGTAGTAGCGCAGCCACACCAACACTGCCCCCACCTTCAGCGATAACTCGGTCGGAGCGATACAAGTACGTCATTGCAGCTACAATCTGTTCTTCAGTGACAAGGATCATGTCATCGACGTACTGTTGCACGAGCGTAAACGTGTAACGGTTATCGAGCCCGATCCCGCCAGCCAAACTATCTGCTAATGTCTTGTGCTCTTCGGCTGGTACAGGTTTACCCGCCTTGATACTATGGAACATGGCCGGACCCCGCTCCATAGAAACACCAATGACGCGAATCTTCGGTGAGGCGGCCTTTAGGGCAATAGCGATACCCGATATCAAACCGCCGCCAGATAATCCGGCCAATAGGCAATCGATATCCGGCAAGTCTTCCAGCAGCTCAACACCGATTACACCCTGTCCAGCGATGATATGGGGATGGTCGAACGGATGCACCGCGATCATCTGTTGTTCTTGAATGAGCCGCTTGGCCTCCTCTTCCGCATCGTCTTGTGAATCGCCAACAATACGCACGTCTGCGCCCAGGTCACGGATAGCCGCCAATTTATTCTCGGGTACGAGACTCGACATACAGACGGTGGTGCGCATACCTAAGGCACGGGCCGCACGCGCCACCGCCCGCCCATGATTGCCGGTCGATACCGCCACCACTCCCCGCGCCCGTTCATTGGCATCAAGATGCATTAGGCGATTCGTCGCCCCGCGAATCTTGAACGAACCGGTTTGTTGTAGTGTTTCTAACTTCAGAAATACCGATGCACCGGTACGGTGAGACAGATCGGCTGATGGCACCAGCGGTGTATGGCGCACCGACGGTAAAATCGTGCGACGCGCACGGTAGATATCTCGTAGCGTTACAGCCGGTTGCGACTTCACGCTACCCTTATGCCTTCACGGTTTCGACAATGCGTGGGCCGCTCAACCCCGTCCCGATTGCATTGGTCATGCCAGTTGTCCTTATGAATACTCGTAGTCAGTGGCGATGAGCGCCAAACAATCGCCGACTTGAATTAACCCTGGTACGTGTCGGTGCACCACCATGCCAGTGCGTCGGGCCTTGTATAGGCTGGGTGCCCTCTCCGGGGTTTCATAGAAATGAATCTGACCGATCGGTGTTCCTTCTTCTATTTCGGCGCCGAGATCAACTAAAACTTCGTAAAGTCCGCTTTCATTCGCGATTATGAAACAACCGTCATCCGGTGTATGCATCAAACGTGTTGCTGGTAGGCGACGCGCCTGCGGGGTTGTTACCGCTTCATCAATCAGCCCGAAATGGCACAGTATGTTTCGGATTCCGGTGTCGGCAATATCCATTGTATGGGTAGTCACGGTACCGCCACCACCGAGTTCGGTTGAAATAAATACCTTACCCATGTCTTCAACCGCGATGTCGAGCATGCCTTCGCTGTCGAGCTCCCGTAGCACCAAACCAAGCGGTGCGCCAAACGCGAGTAGTGCCGCCATCGTACGATCCATCAACGCCTTATCATCAAGCTGATGCATGACCGCGCAAGGAACTAAACTCATGGTCTTACCGCCAGCATGGATATCTACGACAATGTCCGTGTGGGCGAGTATTACACTGTAAACATAATCGGCGATCATCTGTGTGACCGTACCTTCTCGGACGCCCGGAAAGACACGGTTCATATTGAGGCCATCTATCGGCGACAGCCGCGTGCCGGCACGCACCGCCGGCAAATTGAGGGTCGGCATTATGATCACCCGTCCCGTTATGTTTGACGCCTCTAGCGATCGAGCTAACTTGAGTAGTGCTATCGGTCCTTCGTATTCGTCGCCATGGTTGCCGCCGGTGAAAAACACAGTAGGCCCTTCTCCGTTTTTCACTACTACAATCGGTACGCGCACCGACCCCCAAGCAGAATCGTTTCGCGAATGTGGAACATTTAGGTAACTGAACTGCTTACCGTCGACGGTAAAATCGACATCAGTCGTTACACGTAATGGTTTGTTTGCCTTAGACGCCATATTCTCTTGTCGTTTTCTCTGGCTTGCGATGCTAAAGCATTATACCCTCCCTCTATCCCCTCGCCCCTCCTTGATGGGGAGGGGCAAGGCGGGCATGATCTCTATATACGTAGCATCGTTGCTGGCGGTAAATTTAACTCGCGTCCTTAACGTTTAGGAAACTGAGGCGATGAACAAGCAAAGCGAACGCTTTACGATTCCAGCCCGCGGCGGCAAGGCCGTTCGCATCAACAAGGGGCAATCCCTCAAGATCATTAACCCCCACGGCAGTCAAGTTGTCGATACTTGGGCGTTCAACGCCGAGGATCTCACAGAATACATGTCTATGGAGCACCTGCGAGCTTATTTGGAGCGCATATTCCCGCACGCCGGCGATCCCATGGTCACTAATCGGCGACGCCCAATTTTGACCTTTGTGGAAGACACCTCGCCCGGCGTGCACGACACTCTCATGGCCGCTTGCGATGACTATCGCTATAAGTTGCTTAATTGCACGGAATACCACGACAACTGTACCGACAACCTCTTTGCCAGCATGGACGAGCTCGGGCTGCGGCCAGCCGAGTGCCCGAGCCCACTGAATCTGTGGATGAACATCCCTGTCGGCGAGGCTGGTGTCACACAATGGGGTACACCGGTGTCCAAGCCGGGTGACTACGTCGTTTTCCGGGCAGAGAGGGATTGTATTGTCGCCATGTCCGCCTGCCCGCAAGACATCTTGCCAATAAACGGCGAGACACGGACGCCTACCGAGGCCCACTATCAGATTCTTGGTTGATCCCGGCAAATACCTTCCCTAGCGTGACCGTCTATGACAAGCAGCATCGTAGATTTCAAAAACCAACAGCGTGTTGTCTGGTAGCAAGGAATGCTAATTAGTCGGCGCTACCTACAACACGTGTCCGGAGGATGTTGCAGGAGAACCGTATAAAGTCTAGGGAATAGCTCGCGGCAATTGCATGCATGGTTGTTGCCTTACCCCCATGGACAGTAAGTCTATTGCAACCGCTTGCTTTTCGGCCTAGAATCATTCGCCTCAATATCCGCCGGCCCTAATAAACACAAAAGTCTCAAGTGCCGGGGACGTCGTAACCATCTAGGAGTGTCGGCGAAGAATGGCCAGCCAAAACGAGGCCTGCGTAAGGTTCGTCAAGGTTCAGAAGAGCTACGATGGCGAGTCCTTAGTCATCAAGAACCTGAATCTTGAAGTGATTCGCGGCGAATTCCTCACTATGTTGGGTCCCTCGGGCTCGGGCAAAACAACTTGTTTGATGATGGTGGCCGGATTCGAACCGGCCACGCACGGTGAAATCTACTTAAACGAACGTCCGATTAACAGCGTGCCACCGCATAAACGCGGCATCGGCATGGTGTTTCAGAACTACGCCCTGTTCCCCCACATGACGGTGGTGGAAAACCTGGCGTTTCCGCTGGAAGTGCGCAAGATGAGCAAGTCAGAAATCGACAAGCGCATCAAACGCTCATTGGATATGGTAGAGCTGGGCGCGTTCGGTAACCGGCTGCCGGCCCAGCTGTCGGGTGGTCAACAGCAGCGCGTGGCGGTAGCGCGGGCCTTGGTGTTTGACCCTGAGGTGGTGTTGATGGATGAGCCACTGGGTGCGCTGGACAAGAACCTGCGCGAGCAGATGCAGTACGAAATCAAACACATTCACGAAAATCTCGGTGTCACGGTCATCTACGTCACCCACGACCAGAGTGAAGCACTAACGATGTCGAACCGTATTGCGGTGTTCGACGACGGAGTAATTCAACAGCTAGCGACGCCGCAAGTGTTGTATGAACAGCCGGAGAACGCGTTCGTGGCCAAGTTTATCGGTGAGAACAACGTGCTGCTGGGCAAAGTAACTGAGGTTAATGGAGAAAGTTGCCGCGTAGAAGTCAACGGCGCCCCAGTGGAAGCGAAAATAGTGAATATTGCTGGCGTCGGTAAGCCAAGCACGCTGTCCTTGCGCCCCGAGCGCGTGACCTTAAACCCGGCGGAAAACCAGTTTCCGAATGTCTTCGAAGGCCGGGTGGAAGAATTGATCTATCTGGGTGACCACATACGTACTCGCATGAGCATATGTGGGCAGGATGAGTTCGTTGTTAAAGTTCCTAATTCGGCCGCTCACGCACAGCTTCGCAAAGGCGAAACCGTGAAGGTCGGTTGGAAAACGGAGGACTGTCGGGCATTGGATGCCTAGCGACATATCCTTCTCGGCTCTGCAGTTTGGGGCCGTTTGTCGCAAGGCGGGAGGCCTTATCGTTAAATTTAAAGTTGATGCTGGTAAACCCAGCGAGGATGGTAGCATGAAATCTAGATTTATTAGCGTAATAACAGCCGGCCTCACCGCCGGTGGGCTACTCGCCGCGAATGCGGCCCAGGCCGTCGAATTGACGGTGATCTCCTGGGGTGGCGCCTATACGGCGAGCCAACAAAAAGCGTATCACGAGCCTTATATGAAGAAAAACCCGAGCGTCAAGATTCTCAACGACGACTCGGCGTCGGAAGGCCTGTCCAAACTACGCGCCCAGGTTGAAGCAGGTAACGTCACTTGGGATCTCGTCGATATGGTAGCGGCGGATGCGATCACGGCGTGTGACGAGGGCATTGCGATAGAGATCGATCATGACAAATTGTTGGCGCCTGCGCCCGACGGCACGCCGGCCACCAAGGACTTCGGCGACATGATCGTGTCCCCGTGCTTCATTCCCCAGATCGTGTATTCGACCACCTTTGGCTATCGCACAGATAAGCTCAAAACGCCCCCGACCACCATCGCCGATGTGTTTGATCTGAAGAAGTTCCCCGGCAAGCGCTCGCTGGAGAAAAAGCCCATCGGCAATCTGGAATGGGCGCTGCTCGCAGATGGCGTATCCGTAGACAAGGTCTATGATGTTTTGAGCACCGAGAAGGGTCTGGAACGTGCCTTCAAGAAGCTCGATACCATCAAAAGCGAAGTGGTGTGGTGGACAAAAGGTGCCGTGCCGACCCAACTGCTGGCGGACGGTGAAGTGGTGATGGCCTCAGCCTACAACGGTCGCCTGTTCTCCCTGATTGAAGAGGAGAAACAACCCGTAGGGATGATGTGGGATTGGCAGGTGTTCGATCTCGACGGTTGGGTCATACCCAAGGGCGGTAAAAATCAGGCCGAGGTCGAAAAATTCCTGAGGTTCGCCACCGACACGCAACGGCTGGCGGATCAGGCCAAGTTCATCTCCTACGGTCCGGCGCGCCAATCCTCGGCGCCGATGGTGGGCAAGCACGCCACCCTCGGTATCGACATGGGCCCACATATGCCGACAGCCCCCGCCAATGCTAAGCATACCCTGCTGTTCAACTATGAATGGTGGGCAGATCACCGAGCGGAGCTCGACGAGCGCTTTCAAGCTTGGCTGGTACAGTAGCCTGACTTATGCAAACAAGGAACGGGCGCGTAGCGCCCGTTCCTTGTTGCTATCAGCGCTCTACGACACATGGTTGACACGACTGCGAACCAAGTACTGACGACCGCCGACGGTACGCCGCTTAAGATCAGCCTGCGGCGCGCTTTACGCCGTGAAAAGATTAGAAGTTTGCTGCTGATCGCGCCGCTTTTCCTTTTCATCTTAATTACTTTCTTGTTCCCAATTGCCGATATGCTTTACCGCGGCATCGACAATGAAATCATGCCCCGAATTTTACCGCGCACGTTGGAGGCCATAGAGAGTTGGGACCCGAGCGGCGAAGGCCTTCCCGATGAGGCTGTGTTTGCGGCAATGGCGCAAGACGTCAAGCAAGGAGCAAAAGAAAAGACCATCGGCAAAATCGGCCGGAGATTGAATTACGAAGTGCCCGGCATGTCCAGTCTGTTCCGCAAATCGCAGCGCACGATGAAGCAAATCAAAGAGCCGCCGTACAAGGAAGCGATGATAAAAATGGATAAGAAATGGGGCAACTTGACAACCTGGCGGCTGATAAAACGCGAGGCCGGCAAGTATACGTGGTCGTACTATCTGGCTGGCCTTGATTTGCGTTTCAATGAAAAGTCGCAAATTGTTGCACAACCCAAAAACCGACGAATCTATGTCAAGCTTTTCGGGCGCACGTTGTGGCTGAGTACTGTGATTACGTTATTCTGCTTGGTTCTGGGTTATCCTATCGCCTTTCTATTAGCAACCTTACCGCTACGTATCAGTAATTTGCTCATGATACTGGTATTGCTGCCGTTTTGGACGTCGTTGTTAGTGCGCACAACATCATGGATCGCGTTGTTACAGCAACAGGGTGTCATCAACGACTTACTGGTGTGGTTGAACCTGCTGGCCGACGACAGCCGACTGCGGATGATACACAATCAGATTGGCACTATGGTGGCTATGACTCATATCCTGTTACCGTTCATGGTGTTGCCGCTCTATAGTGTTATGAAAACGATCCCCCCCAGTTATATGCGTGCGGCAAGATCATTAGGGGCAAATCCATTCACCGCGTTCGTGCGGGTGTATATGCCCAACACCGTTCCCGGTATCGGGGCGGGGTGCATCCTGATATTCATTCTTTCGATCGGCTACTACATCACGCCAGCGCTCGTAGGCGGTACCGACGGGACCTTTATTAGTAATTTTATTGCTTACCACATATCGACGTCGCTCAACTGGGGGCTCGCTGCTGCGCTGGGCGTTTACCTGCTAGCGTTAATACTGGCACTTTACGTGCTCTACGATAAACTGGTCGGTATCGATAACATGAAACTCGGGTAGATCGATGGCGCTACCTCTCTATGCGACGCTCGGTGAACGTATTTGGCATTACGCGTTTTATGTAATTTGCGGGCTTATTTTTTTCTTTTTGATCTTTCCGATCTTGGTGATTATCCCGCTATCATTTAACACGGTGCCATTCTTCACGTTTACCGAGAAAATGCTCTCCTTGGATCCAGAGGGATACTCCTTACGATGGTATAAGGATTTTTTCACCAGTCTAAACTGGCAAGGTGCGGTGAGGAACAGCTTTATCATTGCAATTTTTTCCACGGTGATTGCAACTTTTCTCGGAACCCTAGCTGCGCTGGGGTTGAGTCGCGCGCATGCGCCCTATCGCACGGCAATTATGGGGCTGCTTATTTCGCCAATGGTCGTGCCGTTGATTATCTCGGCCGCGGGTATGTTTTTCTTTTATTCACGGGTTGGCTTACAAGGCACGCTTCTTGGAGTAATTCTAGCCCACGCGGCGCTCTCGGCGCCGTTCGTCGTGATCACGGTGACCGCCACCTTGGTCGGATTCGATCAAAGCCTTATCCGGGCGGCCGCAGGCCTTGGGGCCTCTCCGACTCGTACCTTTTTAAAGGTCATGATGCCCCTTATTCTGCCCGGCGTCATCTCCGGTGCTTTGTTTGCGTTCGTCACGTCTTTTGACGAAGTGGTCGTCGTACTGTTTGTCGGTAGCTTTAAGCAGCGCACGATTCCATGGCAGATGTTCTCCGGTATCCGGGAACATATCAGCCCGACGATTCTCGCCGTAGCCACGCTGCTCGTTTGTCTGGCCATCCTACTCTTAACCTCGGTCGAACTACTGCGGCGACGCAACGAAAGAATGCGTGGACTGAGACCGAGCTAGAATTACGCACAGCGGGTTGGCCCTCATACGAGCTGCCTCGGCGTGTCGTCGACAAAACGCACCTGCCAGCTAAGTCAACGATTCTCGCTGAATACAACACTCTGACGATTTTCACAAGTATTGTGCCGCTGGCGCGCGGCTCAATAAGCGCGTATTGTCGGAAGCGATGTATTCGAAACGCATACCAGGCTACATTCACGATCACTGGAGGGGAAATCACTCGCTGGCATTTTCATTTTGGTTTAGCTTCGCGTTGCTCAATGTTGTCATACATTATCTAGAGTTACTGGTAACACTGTCTTTCTCCGCATCCTCTCGCACTCATTTATACATCACGGTAAGTTATTTTGTTTGTTTCCGTTTCGTCGTCTATCCATGGCAAGCGATTGGTGTATTGCGTGCCTGTGAGCGGGCGCTAACCGAATATCGTAATTTCGTTTGGGTCCGCAGCGCCCAGGCAATCGTAGTATTGGGAATCATTGCCATATTTGTTGAAGGCTTATCACTAATACGCGTTAGTGCTTCACTTTTTGCCGTAGTCGAAAGTTCCGTGGACGAAAAAAGTTACTTGCTCATACTAGAAGACAACGACAGGACTATCCGCTTGAGCGGCTCCATAGATTTCGGAATCACCCGCGATCTTGCGGGATTGCTGGAGGATCACGCCGACGTCGAGAGAATCATTTTGGATAGTAAGGGTGGACCAGTCTCCGAGGGACGCGGCCTCGCCTTTCTTATCGGAGAAAAGGAGCTACATACATACTCACTGAGGGGTTGCAGTTCTGCATGCACTATCGCTTTTATCGGTGGTAAGAAGCGACTATTGGGGCCAGAAGCAAAATTGGGCTTTCACCACTACCGGCTCGATTCAAAAAATGTATTACCATTCCTGGATTTAGATAACGAATTTAAAAAAGATCTTGCTTTCTATGCGAGTCAGTCCATCGATACTGCGTTTCTAGATAAAATGTACGAAATACGACACAGCGATATGTGGTTCCCTAGCCACGAAGAGCTGCTGCAAGCGGGAGTTATTGATGGTGTCGTGAGCCCCGATAAGCTAGCACCGTCGGCGCTATCACCCACTGTGCCTCAAGACGCTTATCGATAAACATTCACTGCACGCTGCTTCCGCATACCCCCAACTGCCTGCCCTACTACCGCTGTCAACACAATCGCTCCTCCGATGAGCGTAAACACGCTGGGCACTTCATAAACGAAAAGCCAGACCCAAATCGGTGCCAGCACTGTTTCGGTAAGCGATAACAACGCCACCTCCGCCGCCGGTACTAGCCGGGTTCCCATGGTAATTAGAATGAATCCGGCGCCAAACTGAGCGGAGCCCAGCAATATACACAAGATCAAGTCGTGCCTAGAGATCCAAAAGCTGTCGACCATAAATACAGAAATGATTCCGGCCACGACACCGCCTAAGCAAGTGGCTGGCACCATGTCTATCGCTTTTGACTGTCGGATTACGACTAACATGCCGACAAAAGACGCGACCACACCCAGCGCCAGGACATTGCCAAGCCAACGGCCCGTGACAAAACCATCCACGAACATGAGGCCAATGCCGGCCAGCGCTGCCGCCATGAAGAACCAAGTTACCGCTCTCACGCGCTCGCCCAGCAACAGCCATGCCGCCACAGCCGTGAAAAACGGTGCGGCGCTGATAATAAACACGGCATTGGCTACGGTGGTCAAGAGAATGGCAAACAAGTAACAGACCGAGCCTAATCCTAGAAACATGGCCACCAATAAACCGTTCACACCAGTCCTTTTGAATGGCTGAACGACTCGACCACGATAGCGGACGGCGAGGAATATCAGGAGCGTTACGACAAAGAAGGTGGCCCGATAGAACACGATTTGCCAACCGTCCGTTGTCTCGATGTGCCGCACGATTAGCCCGCCGGTGCTTAGGCAGATCCCGGCGCATAGGACCATCAATACCCCATGTGGATACGTGCTGTCCTTAGCGGTTGATTGCGTAGTTGTCATTGGCAATCCCGTGTCAGAGTACGTTTGATACAGGCGAGCACAGCACTCTGGCGATATGCGGCCCGATACTGCCCCCCCGAGACGCTACCGTAGATCAAAAGGGGCGGACGCCCCTTTCTAGTTCGCTCTGTTTCGAATCGCAGTCAATGTACGATTTGGTGTAATCGCCTCCGCATCTACCATGAGTTCCAGTAGTGCGGGCCTTTTAGCGTTCACCGCACGTTCAAATGCGGCAGGAAACTCACCCGTTCTTTCAACTCGCTCGCCGTAGGCACCATACGCTTTCGCCAACGCCACAAAATCAGGGTTACGCAAATCGGTAGCGATCACTCGGCCCGGATAGTCATGCTCCTGATGCATGCGGATAGTTCCATACATACCATTGTTAACGACGACAATGATAATGTTCAGTTCATACTGTACAGCCGTTGCCAGTTCCTGCCCTGTCATGAGAAAACAGCCATCGCCCGCAAAACATACTACTGGCCGATCCGGATAAAGCGACTTAACTGCGATCGCCGCCGGCGTACCATAGCCCATGGAACCTGCAGTGGGTGCAAGTTGCGAACCAAAGGTTCGATACTGAAAAAAGCGATGAACCCACGCCGTATAGTTCCCCGCCCCATTTGTTACGGTTGACTCGGCCGGCAGATGGCCGCTCAACCAGGCGAGTACCTCATCCAATTGCACATCACCCGACCCATTTATGACAGAGATGTGTCTAAGATAGTCATCTCGGGCCGCTTTTACTGACCCTTTCCACTCAGGTGAGTCTATCGGTGCAAGTGCACGGGCGGCGGCGGCGACGGCTGGCATACTGGCATTGATCGCCAAGGTGGGCTGATAAACTCTGCCTAGTTCTTCGACGCCGGGGTACACATGTATCAATTTCTGCTTTGGTGTAGGTATGTCGATTAACGTGTAACCACTCGTCGTCATCTCCCCCAACCGCGCGCCCACCACTAGCAACAGGTCAGCTTGCTTTACGCGCTCTGTCAGTGCTGGATTAGTTGCAAGGCCTAAATCACCAATGTAGTTGCCATGGGTGTTATCAAACAAATACTGATAACGGAACGCGGCGATCACGGGCAAGTGATTCGCCTCAGCGAATAGCTTGATGTCGGTGCATGCCTCTGGCGTCCAACTACTACCCCCTAAGATAAGGAGTGGTCGTTTCGATTCGGCCAATTCTTTATGAAGTGTCGCCATTTCACCCGCGCCTGGGTGTATGTGCACGCGCCGGTAGGGTTCGGCATCACTAACTTCGACGACTTCGGTCAACATATCCTCGGGGAGTGCCAGTACGACAGGCCCTGGCCGTCCAGATGTGGCTGTATAAAAGGCACGACTGATATATTCAGGAATACGCGCCGGATCTTCGATCTGTGCTACCCATTTGGCCATCTGACCATACATACGCCGGTAATCGATCTCCTGGAATGCCTCGCGATCTGTCATACGACGTGCGACCTGACCCACTAACAGTAAGAGTGGGGTCGAATCTTGAAACGCAATATGAACGCCCGCACTTGCGTTGGTGGCGCCAGGGCCGCGCGTGACCAGACATACACCCGGCTTTCCCGTCAACTTTCCATATGCATCGGCCATCATTGCAGCGCCACCTTCCTGGCGACAAGTGATTAGACCAATTTCGGGCACGTCGTAGAGCGCATCCAGCAAGGCCAGATAGCTCTCGCCGGGCACACAGAAGGCGCGTTCGACACCGTGTATGCGTAATTGTTCAGCGAGAACTTGGCCGCCGCTTCGTTTACGGAGTTTCGTCGACACGCATCCCGTCCCAATAGTAAAAGTTTTTGTTCTTCACAGTTCGCTAAGTCGTGCTGCAGTGATTTAGACCGGGCACTAATGACGACCGATAGTATAAACGAATACGAGCGACAATTATTAGCGTCGGGAGCGGCCGAGCCTGGCGAGATCTCTATCCATTTCATCGCCAACCATACTATGGGTCAGATACGCAGCTACTGGCGACGCGCGCGATGGTACTGGCACGTAGTGTGTTTGCTCCTCAACGGGGGTAGCATCACTTTTAGTCATACGGTAGATCGCGAATACGCCGATGCCGGCATGTATCGAACCCAACCACCAAAAGAAGCCATTTGATCCTATGACGGACATGAGCACGGCCGCGAGCGTAGGACCGAAGATGGCACCTGCGCCTCCAACAAAAACAAGCGTGGCACTGGCGGCCACCATTTGCGAAGGCTCCAAATGATCGTTGGTATAGGCGAGACACAGTGAATACAGTGGCAACGACATAC
>Ga0209980_10000078_pt1 | contig 46371 bp, 39 predicted proteins | sample CR02metaG_FD_183611 | JGI IMG/M metagenome (GOLD analysis project Ga0209980, IMG submission 183611) | Deep subsurface microbial communities from Mariana Trench to uncover new lineages of life (NeLLi) - CR02 metaG (SPAdes) (version 2) | ecosystem: Environmental > Aquatic > Marine > Ocean trench...
CCGTGGGCCATCACGAGCTTCAGCTCGGGAAAAAACAGGCAGACCTGGTCCAGGTGGATCGGGTTCTGACACTCCCCGGGCATGGGAGGACCGGGGATTCCGGTGTTGATAGAGACGGGCAGGTCCAGCTCGATGCACTTGGCGTAGAGCGGGAAGTAGGCGCGGTCGTTAGGCGGCAGATCGCACAGAAAGGGCACGACGCGCGCCATCACGACCGGGTGCTGCTTTGCCAGCTCTTCGAGCGCCCAGAGCGCCTTCATCCCGCGGCGCGGATCCAGGGTCCCGGCCAGAGCGAAGCGATTCGGATACGCCTTGGTGAACGCCAGAACGTGCTCGGAAGGGTGGGAGACCTCAACGCTCAGGATCGACTTCTCGACCCCAACGCGGTCCATCGTCTCGAGCATCTCATCGATCGAAAGGCTCTTGAAGAACTCCGAGCCCGCTCGAAAGTAATCCTCCTTCACCCGCAGCATGAACTCGGGTGGGACCTGATCCCCCATATTGACGTTCACCCATGGATCGATCGCACGCAGCTTCATGGCTCGAGCTTGACCTGAATCAAGGAAATTCTCAACAATCCCACCCTAGGCCGGAGCCGCACCCCGGCGGGAGAGCCGAGCCATGGATTTTCGAGACTCACCCCACGAGGCCGCCTTCCGCAGTGAGGCACGCGCCTTCCTGGATGCGTACGCTCCCGCGCGTCTCCCGGACTATGCCGATCAGAGCGTCGACCAGGAGCAGGTGCTGGTGCAGGCCAGGGGCTGGCAGCGCACCCTCTTCGACCACGGCTGGGGATCCATCACCTGGCCGCTGGAGTGCGGCGGGCGCGGGCTCGGGCCGATCGAACAGATCATCTGGAATCAGGAGCTCACACGCGTCGGCTTCGGGGAGTCCCACTTCCTTCAGGGTCTCGGCCTGGCCGGGCCGACCATCATCGCGCACGGCACGGAGGCGCAGAAGGCCCGCTTCCTCGAGCCCATCCTGCGCGCGGACGAGATCTGGTGCCAGCTCTTCAGCGAGCCGGGCGCGGGCTCGGATCTGGCCAACCTCTCGACGCGCGCCGAGAAGAGCGGTGATGAGTGGATCATCACGGGGCAGAAGACGTGGTGCTCGGGCGGGCACTACTCCGACTGGGGCATCCTGCTCGCGCGCAGCGATTTCACGCTGCCCAAGCACCGAGGGATCACGTACTTCCTGGTCGACATGCACGCGCCCGGGATCGAGGTGCGGCCGCTGCGTCAGCTGGACGGCACGACGCATTTCAACGAGGTGTTCCTGAACGAGGTGCGCGTACCCGATGCCAACCGCCTCGGTCCCGAGGGCCAGGGCTGGCAGGTGACGATGACCACTCTCATGCACGAGCGCATGGCCATCGGAGGTCTGGAGCGGCTGCTCTCGATTGATTCCCTGCTCGAGCACGCCCGGGCCAATCCGCAGCGCGTGGACGATGTGATGCGCGATGAGATCGGTCGTCTCTACTCGTGGGTGAAGGCGCTCGAGCTACTAAACGCGCGCGTGATCACCAAGCTAGGCCGCGGGGAGATTCCCGACGCTGAGAGCTCGATGCTCAAGGTCGCGATCGCGCGTATGCTGACCAAGAGCGGCGATATCGGACTGCGCCTGTGCGGTCCCGAAGCGATGCTCCGACTCGGACCGTGGCAGAACCAGTTCCTGACCGCGCCGACGCTGCACGTCGCGGGTGGCACCGACGAGATCCAGAAGAACGTGTGCGCCGAGCGCGTGCTGGGGCTGCCGCGGGAGCCGCGCAGCGACCGTGACGTTCCCTTCGACCAGCTTCCAAAGGGCTGATCAGACGCCCAGGGCCGTGACCAGCCGCGCACGGTGGTAGCCGGGGTTACCGAGCAGCTCCTCGTTGGTCTTGGCCCGCTTCAGGTAGAGCTGTGGGTCGGCCTCCCAGGTGACACCTATGCCGCCGTGGATCTGGACGTTCTCGGCAGCGGCGCGTAGATAGCCCTCGCTGCTGAGGCTCTTCGCCACGCTGGCGGCCTGCGCCAGTTCCTCTTCCTTCTCTTCGGCCACCCAGCTCGCCCAGTAGACGGCGGACTTGGCACTCTCGACCTCCAGCAGCACCTCGGCGCACTTGTGCTTGATCGCCTGAAAGGATCCGATCGGGCGCCCGAACTGAACCCGATGCTTGGCGTAAGCCACGGCGGTCTCGAGGCAACGTGCAGCGCCACCGGCGCTCTCGGCCGCGAGCAGCACGCAGCCCTGATCGAGCGTTCGCTCCAGCGCATCGGCGGCGGCGCCGGCCTCGCCCAGCGCCTCGGCGCGTACGTCGCGCAGCTCGAGACGGGCCTGCTTGCGAGTGAGGTCCAGCGTATCGAGCGGCAGAGCGCTCAGGCCCTGCGCATCCGAGCGGAGCGTGAGCAGCGTGATGCCATCGCGGCCTTGTGTGCCTTCGAGGCGAGCTGCCACCACGATCAGATCCGCCGTGTGCCCATCGGTGACGAAGGTCTTGCAGCCATTCAGACGGAAGCCGTCGCCGTCGGACTGAGCCACAAGTCTGATCGACCCGGGTTCCCAGTCGCCCCCCGGCTCGACTAGCGCGAGGGTAGCCACCGTCTCGCCGGAAGCGAGGCTCGGCAGCAGTGCCTGCTTCTGCGCCTCACTACCCGCGTTCAGGATCGCGCTCGCTGCCAGGCAGACCGTCGAGAGGTAGGGCGTGCAGAAGAGCACGCGCCCCATCTCCTCCTGCACGATGCCCAGCTCGAGGAAGCCGAAGCCCTGTCCACCGTAGGACTCGGGGATGTGGAGGCCTTGTAGCCCGAGCTCCCCGGCCATCTGCTTCCAGACGCCACGGTCGAAGCCCTCACGGGTTTCCATGAGCCGTCGCACCTCGCTGGAGGGCGAATTCTCCTCCAGGAAACGTCGCAGCGTGTCGCGGAACTCCTCCTGCTCTGCGCTGAATGCGAAATCCATCAGATCGCGCGCTCCCGGCCCTCCCAGTAGGGATCCCGCAGCTTCCGCTTGTACAGCTTGCCGTTGGGATCCCGCGGCATCTCGCGGATGAAGTCGATGCTGCGCGGGGTCTTGTACTTTGCCAGCTTGTCGGCACAGAACCCGAGGATCGCCTCGGCCAGCGCCTCGTTCCCCTCGACGCCGTCCGCCGGCTCGATCACGGCCTTGACCTCCTCGCCCCAGTCCGCATGCGGGATACCAAACACGGCGACGTCCGCGATCTTGGGGTGCTGGTGCAGCACGGACTCGATCTCGGCCGGATAGATATTCACCCCGCCCGAGATGATCATGTCGGCCTTGCGGTCGCAGAGGAAGAGATAGGCCTCCTGATTGAGGTATCCGATGTCGCCCACGGTGAAGTACTGACCGCGGCGGCTCGACTCGGTCTTCTTGCGGTCGCCCTTGTACTCGAAGTCGGCCTGCCCGAGCTTCATGTAAACGGTGCCTATCCCATCGGGCGGCAGCTCATTGCCTTCGTCATCGAAAACCTTCACGTCCGCGCCCGGCCAAGCACGTCCCACGGTTCCAGGGTAGCGAAGCCATTCCTCCGGGGAAACGAGCGTGCCGCCGCCCTCAGTGGCAGCGTAGTACTCGTAGATCGACGGACCCCACCAGTCGAGCATCTTCTGCTTGGTATCGATCGGACAGGGAGCGGCAGCATGCACCATGCAGCGTAAGGACGAGACGTCGTAGCGGGAGCGAACCTCCTCTGGCAGGCCGAGAAGCCGGTGGAACTGTGTGGGCACCATATGGCTCGAGGTCACGCGGTAGCGCTGAATGAGCTCGAGCATCTGCTCGGGAATCCACTTATCCATCAGCACCAGGCCATGGCCGAAATGGAGCGAGAAAGCCGCGAAGTTGAGCACGGCGGTGTGGTAGAGCGGCGATCCACAGATATGCACGTTGTCGGCCTCGGCCTCGAGCCCGAACATCGCGAGCCAGCCCGTCATGAGCGTCGCTACGGTGTCGGGATCGATGGGCACGAGCGAGCGACGCACACCCTTGGGCTGGCCCGTGGTGCCCGAGGTGTAGTTCATGATCTGGCCGGCGCTGCGTTCCGCGGGCAGCGAATCCGGCTGTCCCGCACCGAGCTCGTCGAAGCTGCGGTAGCCGGGGATCGCGCCCAGCGAGAACAGACGTTCCGGCGCGAAGCCGAGCTCGGTACTGGCTCCGTGGCAGGCTTCGGCGAACTGCTCGGCGCCCACGAAAATCTTCGCGTCGCTATCCCGGATGATGTACGCGATCTCGGGCACGGTCAGATGGTGGTTGATGGGCGTCAGGTACAGCCCCGACTGAAACAGCGCGAGGTAGAGCTGAACCATCTCGACGGAGTTGGGGAGTACGGCCGCAACGCAGTCACCTTTCTCGACTCCGAGCGCCCTCAGGCCGTGGCAGAGCCGGTTGGTTGCGGCCAGCAGCTCACCGCGGCTCCACTCGCGGCGCTCCGGATCCACCAGCGCCAAGACCTCGGGGTCCTTCTCCGCGAACTTGTAGAAGCTGAGCTGAGACATGGTTTTCGCCCCTTCACGAATCGGTGGGTTTTATACCACCGAGAGGTGATTCGCGTAAACTGAACTAAGCCATGGCGAGAGGAGGCAAGCTTTGAAGATCGACGGAGCGATTCTGGCTTCCAGCCCCGGGGAGGCGGGCCCGGCCGCGCGCAAGCTCGAGGAGGTCGGCTACGATGGCGGCTTCACCTTCGAGGGACCGCACGATCCCTTTCTCCCGCTCGCGGTGGCGGCCGAGCACACCGAGCGTCTGGAGCTGGCCACCGCGATCGCGATCGCTTTCGCTCGCAACCCGATGACGCTGGCCAACCTGGGTTACGACCTGCAGCTTCACTCTCGAGGTCGCTTCATCCTGGGCCTGGGCTCCCAGATCCAGCCGCATATCGAGAAGCGCTTCAGCTCCACCTGGTCCCGACCCGCTGCGCGCATGCGGGAGCTGGTGCTGGCCGTTCGGGCGATCTGGCGGACCTGGCACGAGGGCGAGAAGCTCGAGTTCCGCGGTGAGTTCTACACGCACACACTCATGACGCCGGTCTTCAATCCGGGCCCGAACCCTTACGGCTTGCCGCGCATCTTCGTCGCGGGCATCGGCCCCAGGATGACCGAGGTGGTAGGTGAGGTCGCAGACGGGTTCTTTGTTCACCCCTTCCACACGCCGGAGTTCGTGGCGAGGGTGACCCTGCCGGCGCTTGAACGCGGGCTGGCCAAGGCGGGACGCGCGCGCGAGGACTTCGAGATCTCATGCCAGACCATCATCGCCGCGGGCTCCACGCAGGAGGAACTCGAGAGAGCGAAGAACGCCGCCCGCGCCCAGATCTCTTTCTACGGCTCGACCCCGGCCTACCGTCCGGTGCTCGAGTGCCACGGAAGGGGAGAGCTCCAGAGTGAGCTCAACCGGCTCTCAAAGGCCGGCCGCTGGCTGGAGATGGCGGGTCTCATCGACGAGGATCTGCTGGAGAAGATCGCGGTCGTCGGGGCGCCCGACGAGATCGCCCCCAAGCTACGCGCCCGCTGCGAGAAGTTCGCCGACCGCGTGAGCCTGATCGCGCCCCTGGCCCCCGACCCCGAAAGCTGGCAGGACGTAGTGCGCCAGCTAAAGGCTGATTAGTCGTCCGGCCAGTCGCGCTTGACGCTGAGCTTCCAATGGGGTGCGCGTCGCTCGAGGTAGGCCATCACGCCTTCGATCGCGTCCGCCTTTCCCATCAGATGATGATGGAGCTCGGTCTCCCGCCGACCCACCTCGGTGTGTGTGAGTGCAGAGCTCTCCCAGAGCAGGCGCTTGGTCAGCGCGACCGAGAGTGGCGCGGTGTTCACGGCGATGTCCCGCGCGATCTCGAGCGCGGCCGGCAACACCTGCTCGGCGGGAAGCACGCGGCTGGCCAGCCCCAGCTCCGCCGCCTCATCGCCCCGGAAGGTTCGGCCCGTAAGCAGCAGATCGGCGGCCCTCGAGATGCCGACGATACGGGGCAACGTCCAGTGCGAGTAGGCGTCGGGCATCACGCCCCGCCGCACCTGAACGATGCCGTACTTCCCTTCGCGAGCCATGATCCGGATATCGCACTGCAACGCCAGCGTCAGACCGATTCCGATGGCGTGTCCGTTGAGCGCGGCGATCACGGGTTTCCGCACCTCCCACGCTGGCGGATGCACCGCGGCCGCGCTGAAGCTCGACTCGTCCCGCCTCTCGAAGGTTGAAGCGCCCTCCCTCATGTCGGCACCGGCACAGAACGCACGCCCGGCACCCGTCAGCACCACGGCGCGCACGCCATCGTCAACGTCACAGCGCTCGTACGCCTTTCCCAGCTCCTCGCCCATGGTTCCGCTGAAGGCGTTGAGCTGATCGGGGCGGTTGAGCGTGATGACCGCAACGCCGTCACTGAACTCGAACCGGATGTGCTTGCAGGTCACGTCTTCCCTTGCCCGGGCGAAAGCTTACCACGTAGTATGGGCAGCTACGTTGTCTGCGCGCGAAGTGAGATTGTTGTCCGCCTGGCTAAAGAAACCCGCTCTTCACTTCCTCCTGCTCGGGGTGGTTCTGTTCGGGCTGAGCCGCTGGCTGCCCTCCAGCCGCGCGGCGCACGACGCTGGAGGAGCTCTCAACCCCATCGTGATCAGCGCGTCCCAGCTGGATCAGATCCGCGCCGACTTCACCCGGCAGATGGGTGTGCCTCCAACGCCGAAGGACGAGGCGATGCTAATCGAGAGGGAGATTGAGGAGGAGCTGCTCTATCGGGAGGCCCTCGCCCATGGCCTGGCCTGGGGCGATCGCAGCATTCAGTGGCGCCTCACCACCAAGATGCGATTCCTGAGCGACGATCCGGAGCTGGACGACGCGGAGCTGTATCGCCAGGCGCTCGAGCTCGGCCTGGAGCGCGAGGACATCGTCGTGCGCCGAATCCTGGTGCAGAAGATGCGCATGGTGATCCGCATCAACACACGGAACGACGAGCCCAGCGAGGCCGAGCTCGCGGACTATCTCGAGCTGTACCGCGACGACTATCTAGAGCCCGCGCGGATCAGCTTGTCGCACGTCTTTCTCAGCACGCAGCAGCGCGGCAGCGGCGTGGAGCGGGCGGCGGCACAGGTTGCGGCCGAGCTCGTATCCCATTCCGTCCCGCGCGATCAGGGCGCGAGGCTTGGCGATCCGTTCCCGCTCGGATGGGAGTTCCGCTCCGCGTCCGAGCACGGCCTGGCGAAGATCTTCGGCGCCGAGTTCGCGGCGCAGGCCATGCAGCTCACTCCCGGGCGCTGGTCCGGTCCCATTTCCTCTCCCTACGGGCTGCATCTGGTCTTCGTAACCGAGAAGGTGCCACCGCGGGCTCCAGCGCTGGAGGCAGTGCGCTCCAGGGTGCTGCTTCGCTTGATCGCGGAGCGCCGCGACGCGCACCTCGAGAACACACTGCGAGGTCTGCGGGAGGAGTACGAGGTGCGAATCGAGAGCGGTGTCACCCCATCGGCGGAGGGCGCATGACACGCATGGGTCTGGGGCTCCTGCTGCTCGGAATCCTTGCGAGCGTGCCATCGGCGGAGGTTCGGGCGCATCCGCTGGCGCCCGCCCTGCTCGACATTCGAGAGTCCGAAGCCGGCCGGGCCGACGTGTCTTGGAAAACGTCGCTCCTACGAGTTCCCGGCTCGAACGTGCAGCCGGTCCTGCCGTCCTCCTGTCGAGCCATCACGTCGCCCACGCTCATCGAAGGCACAAACAGCATGACCACGCGCTGGAGCGTGAGCTGCGAGCCCCGCAGTCTGGTGGGCCAGCGCATCGGGGTCGAAGGTCTGGCCCGCGCCAAGATCGATGCGCTGCTGCGCATCTCGCTGGCGGACGGACGAGTCGTGCTGCGCGTGCTTCGCGCGAGCGAGCCCTTCGTGACGGTGCCCGAGCGCGATGGGCACTTCGACATCACCCGCGCCTACCTCGGGCTGGGAGTCGAGCACATCCTCTTGGGGCTCGACCATCTGCTCTTCGTGTTCGGCCTGCTCCTACTCGTGGGCGGCGTGCGCCTTCTGACCCAGACCCTCACCGCCTTTACGCTGGGCCACAGCGTCACCCTCGCGCTCGCCATCCTGGGATTCGTCAACTTCTCCGTTCGCCCGATTGAGATGGCCATCGCCCTGAGCGTCTTCGTGCTGGCGGTGGAGCTGGCAAGAGGGGAGACGGCGCAGCCGACTCTCATGCGACGCTTTCCCTGGGTGATGGCGTTGCTCTTCGGACTGCTGCACGGTCTCGGCTTCGCCGGGGCCTTGCGCGAGGTCGGGCTGCCTGCGGCAGAGATTCCGCTCGCACTGCTCTCGTTCAACCTTGGCATCGAGCTCGGACAGCTGCTGTTCGTGTTCGCGATTCTGGCGCTGCGCTGGCTGCTGCGCGTGCGGCTGTCACCGCTCCCGACCTGGACGGAGCAGCTACCCGTCTACGCGATGGGCTCGCTGGCCGCGTTCTGGTGCTTCGAACGCGCGGCCGCCTTGCTCCCTTGAGCCTCGTCCCGTCTTTACAAACCGCCTGGGACCGCCCAAAATAGCTCGAGTAGAACGTGTTTCAATCCCCGGCAAGGGCGGCCTCGGCCTGTTCCGCGTGAAGCCAGGGTGGACAAGGCGGCCCGATGGACCTCGACTTCAGCCCCGAGCAGCTGGCCCTGCGTAAGGAGATCCGCAACTACTACCGCGACCTCCTCACGCCCGAACTGCGCCAGGCACTCGACCAGGAGCGGGAGCAGATGGGGGGCCCAGTCTACCGTCACATCGTCGGACGCATGGGCGCCGCCGGCTGGCTCGGCATCGGCTGGCCCAAGGAGCACGGTGGTCAGGGTCGGACCGCAATCGAGCAGTTCATCTTCTGGGACGAGACCTACCGCGCGCGCGCGCCGCTGAACATCATCCCGGTCAACACCATCGGCCCAACCCTCATGCTCTACGGAACCGAGCAGCAGAAGGCCGATATGCTGCCCAAGATCCTACGGGGCGAGCTCTTCTTCGGCATCGGCTACACCGAGCCCAGCGCGGGCACCGACCTGGCCTCGCTCAAGACGCGCGCGGTGCGCGATGGCGACGAGTACGTGATCAACGGCCAGAAGGTCTTCACGACCCACGCCCACGACGCCGACTTCATCTGGCTCGCGGTGCGCACGGACCCCGAAGCGCCCAAGCACAAAGGGCTCTCCATCATCCTGGTGCCCACCGATGCAGCGGGCTTCTCGGTGACACCGATCTTCACCCTGGGCGGAGAGCGCACCAACGCCACCTACTACGAGAACGTGCGGGTGCCCGTGTCCAATCGGATTGGTCTCGAGAACGAGGGCTGGAGCCTGATCACATCCCAGCTCAACCACGAGCGCATCACGCTGGCAACACCGGGGCTGGCGGATCGACTGCTGGACGAGGTCTGGGAGTGGGCCGCGAAGACGCCCGCGCCCGACGGCGGCCGCATGCTGGACGTGCCCTGGGTGCAGCTAAACCTGGCTCGCGTCTACGCCAGGCTCGATGCACTCAAGCTCTTGAACTGGCGTTCGGCCTGGTTGATCACCGCCGGGACTCCCAGCATGGCCGAGGCTTCAGCGGTCAAAGTGATGGGGACGGAATTTTTCGTGGAGTGCTATCGGCTGCTGCTCGAGATCGTGGACGCCGCTGGGCTGGTGAAGGCCCGGCAGCCCGGCGCGCTCTTCGGAGGCCTGCTCGAGCAGGCGTATCGCGCCGCCACGACTCTGACTTTTGGCGGTGGTGTAAACGAGGTGCAGCGCGACATCATTGCGGTGGCAGGCCTGGGGCTGCCGCGTGCGCGGCGCCGAGCATGAGGTTCTGATGGTTCTAGCGGCTCAAGAGAAAGACGCGCTCGAGCAGAAGCTGCGCACGTACGTGGGCATCGAGACGAGTCCGCCCGAGGTGGGTCGCGACCCGATCAACCAGCCCATGATCCGCCACTGGTGCGAGGCCATGGGCGACACGAACCCGATCTACACCGATCCGGAGGCCGCCAGCCAGTCCATTCACGGCGGCATCGTGGCACCGCCGACGATGCTCCAGGCCTGGGTTCTGCGAGGCGTCCAGATGGCCGATCCATCGGGCCTCCCGCGGAACAAGCAGCTCGAGCTGCATCAGCTCCTGACCGACCACGGCTACACTTCCGTGGTCGCCACGAACTGCGAGCAGGGCTATGACCGCTACCTCAGGCCAGGCGACGAGATCTCGCTCACCACCACGATTGAGTCGATCTCGGAAGAGAAGGCCACCGCACTCGGGATCGGATATTTCATCAACACACGCGACGTCTTCCGCGATCAGAGCGGGGAACAGGTGGGCTGGATGACGTTCCGGGTGCTCAAGTTCAAGCCCGCCCAGGCGCCCCAGCCCGTCCAGAGCGACGCGGCCCCGACCAAGCCCATACGGCCGCGTCTCCCAATGGGGCATGACAACGCGTGGTGGTGGGAGGGGATTCAGGACGGAAAGCTGCTGATCCAGCAGTGCGGCTCGTGCGGCGAGCTGCGGCACCCGCCTCGGCCTATGTGCGGCAAGTGCCAGTCCCTCGACTGGGGAACCTACGAGTCGAGGGGTCGGGGAAGCATCTACAGCTACACGGTGATGCACCATCCTCGATTTCCCGGCTTCGAGCACCCGTTCGTGGCCGCCCTGATCGAGCTGGGCGAGGGAACGCGGATCATCTCCAACGTGGTGGGGTGCGAACCGGATGAGGTTCACATCGGGATGCCGGTCGAGCTGTCGATTGAGAACGTGGACGAAGAGATGAAGCTGCCGCTCTTCCGGCCACTCAAGTAAGGACATACGCCCGTCATGGACTTCAACTTCAGCGAAGAACAGCTCACGCTGCAGGACCTGGCGCGCGGCATGCTGGAGAAGGAGGTCACGCCCGAGCGACTTCGGGAGATCGAAGCCGGCCCGGAGGGGTTCGATCGCGAGCTGTGGTCGACGCTGGCTGAGGCCCACCTACTGGGTCTCGTCGTGCCCGAGGAGCTGGGCGGGATGGGTTTCGGCCTGCCGGAAGTGTGCATGCTGCTGCATGAGATCGGGCGGACGCTGGCGCCCGTACCCGTGCTCCCAACGCTGGCCTTCGCCGGTCTGCCCCTGGCCGAGTTCGGCAGCGATGCCCAGAAAAAGGCGTGGCTCGCCCCCATGGCCGCCGGCCAGCTGGTGCTGAGCGCCGCGCTGGTGGATGCCGGCTCGGAAGAGCCGGCCCGGCCCGCGACGCGCGCGCGCCGGAACGGCTCCGGCTGGACGCTGGATGGTCAGAAGCGCTTCGTGCCCGCGCTGCATCTCGCGCAGCGCGTGCTCGTGCCCGCCGCCACCGATGCCGGGGCCGGAGTCTTTCTGGTCGACCCCCAAGCGGAGGGCATCACCCACGTGCGCGCAAACACCTCGAGCGGAGAGCCCATTTTCGATTTGACACTGGAAGGGGTAACCGTGGGGGAGGACGATCTCCTCGGCGGTGACGCGCAGAACGGGGGCGAGATCGCGCTCTGGATCTACGAGCGGGCGCTGGTCGCGATCTGCGCCACCCAGCTCGGCGTTTCCGAGAAGGCGCTGGAGTTGACCGCGGGCTACGTAAGCCAGAGAGAGCAGTTCGGTGTGCCGATCGGCTCCTTCCAGGCCGTCCAGCACCGCGCCGCCGACGCCTACATCGACCTCGAAGCGCTGCGTTGGGTCACGTGGCGCGCGATCTGGAAGCTCTCTCAGGGTCTGCCCGCCAGCCGTGAGACGGCGGTGGCCAAGTTCTGGGCCGCGGAAGCGGGCTCGCGCATCGCGAACTCGGCTCAGCATCTGCACGCGGGGATCGGCGTGGACGTCGACTACCCCATCCACCGCTACTTCCTCTGGTCCAAGCATCTCGAGCTCAGCCTGGGCGCGGCCATGCCGCAGCTCGCGCGGCTGGGGCGGGACATGGCCCGGACGGGGCCCAAGGAGCTGGCATGAGCGTGAAGACGCTTGAGTTGAAGGACGTGAAGGTCGGAGACAAGCTCCCCGAGCTGACCCTTCCCCTGACGACGACCCTGATCGTGGGAGGGGCCCTGGCCTCTCAGGACTACACCCCGGTTCACCACGACAAGGGGACGGCCCAGTCCCAGGGCATGCAGGACGTATGCATGAACATCCTCACCACCAACGGCCTGGTCGGACGCTATGTCACTGATTGGGCGGGCATGAATGCCACCCTGAAGGGCGTGGCGATCAAGCTGGGCGCGCCGAACTTTCCAGGCGACACCATGCGTATGACGGGTACGGTGACGGCGAAGGACGAGGGTGAGGGCACCGTAGAGGTGGAGGTCGCCGGGAAGAACAGCTGGGGGGACCACGTCACCGGAACGGTGAAGGTGGCGCTACCGACGGGAGCCTAGGGCATGCCGACCACACTCAAGGATGAAGCCGCCATCGTGGGCATCGGTCAGACCGAGTTCTCGAAGAATTCCGGCCGTTCCGAGCTGCAGCTGGCCTCCGAGGCGGTACGAGCCGCTCTCAAGGACGCCGGCCTCGAGCCGGGTGATGTGGACGGAATGACGACCTTCACCATGGATACGAGCGACGAGATCGAGGTGGCGCGCTCGGTCGGTATCGGTGATCTCACTTTCTTCAGCCGCATTCCCCACGGCGGTGGCGCCGCGGTGGGCGTGATCCAGCAGGCCGCCATGGCCGTGGCCACCGGGACCGCCAATACGGTGGTGGTCTACCGCGCCTTCAACGAACGCTCCGGACGCCGCTACAGCACAGGGATCGCGGAGGGGATCGTCACCGTCGACCTCATCCACTGGAGCTGGTACCTGCCCTTCGGACTTCTCACACCCGCAAGCTGGGTGGCCATTTTCACGCAGCGCTATATGCACGAGTACGGCTGCAAGAGCGCGGACCTGGCCCAGGTCGCCGTGTCCACCCGCAAGCACGCCGTCAATAACCCCAATGCCTTCTTCTACGGAAAGCCGCTGACGGTAGAGGAGCACCAGAGCTCGCGCCTGATCGCCGCGCCACTGCGGCTCTTCGATTGCTGTCAGGAGAGTGACGGAGGCGCCGCCTGCATCATTACCACACCCGAGCGCGCCAGGGACCTGAAGCAGAAGCCCGCCATCATCCGCGGCGTGGCGCAGGCCGCTGGAGCCGAGCAGGAGAACATGACCAGCTTCTACCGGCCGAGCATCTCGCATCTGCCAGAGATGGACCTGGTGGCGAAACAGGTCTACCAGATGTCGGGTCTCGGACCGGATGACGTGGATGCAGCCATCATCTACGACGCGTTCACACCGATCGTACTCTGGCAGCTCGAGTCGTTCGGCTTCTGTGGTCGCGGCGAAGGAAAGGATTTTGTCAACGACGGAAACCTGGAGCTAGGCGGCCGGCTCCCAACCAACACCAACGGCGGGCAGCTGAGCGAGGCCTACATCCACGGCATGAACGGCGTAAACGAAGCTGTGCGTCTCATCCGCGGCACAGCCATCAACCAACCAGAGAAGGCCGACCACGTGCTCGTCACCGGCGGCGTGGGCGTGCCCACAAGTGGCATGATTCTCGGCCGATCCGAATGAGGAGAGTTGCGAATGCGTGAGGCCGTAATCATCGAGGCGTTGCGAACTCCGATCGCGCGCGGCAAGCCCATCAAGGGTGAACTCAGCGCCTTCCATCCTGCCAAGCTGCTGGCCAGCGTGCAGGGGGCCGTGGTGGACCGGGCCGGAATCGACCCGGGGCTGGTGGAGCAGATCGTGGGCGGCTGTGTCACCCAGGCTGGTGAGCAGTCGAACAACATTGTGCGCAACGCGTGGCTCACTCTCGGCAAGAACTACGAGGTGGCCGGAACCTCGGTGGATGCGCAATGCGGCTCGGGCCAGCAGGCCAACCACATCGTCTCGGCCTTCGTGCGAGCGGGCAGCATCGACGTGGGGATCGCGTGCGGCGTGGAGGTCATGAGCCATGTCGGGCTGGGCGCCAACGTGATCAACGGCCCCGGTTTCTTCCATCCGGAGGACTGGCCTTGGGATTCGACGCCCGATCAGTTCCAATCCGCCGAGCGCGTGGCCGCCAGGCGCGGGATCACTCGGGAGGAATGCGACGTGTTCGCGCTGCGTTCCCAGACCCATGCCATGCGCGCGCGCGACGAGGGCCGCTTCAAGCAGGAGATCCTCCCCATCCAGGCACCCGTGCTCGGCGACGACGGCCAACCCACGGGCGAGACGCGGCTGATCGAGCGGGACCAGGGTATCCGTGAGAGCACGCTCGAGGGGCTGGCAGCGCTCAAGCCCGTGGTCGAGGGCGGCGTCCACACTGCCGGCAACTCGTCCCAGATCTCCGATGGCGCCGCCGCGCTGCTATGGATGACGGCGGAGCGAGCCAAGGCGCTGGGCCTCAAGCCTCGCGCGCGCGTACTAGCGGACGTAGTGATGGGCAGTGACCCCTATTACCTGCTCGACGGTCCTGTGGATGCAACGCATAGAATTCTCCAGAAGTCGGGCATGAAGCTGAGCGACATCGACCTGTACGAGGTCAACGAGGCCTTCGCCGCAGTCGTGCTCTCCTGGATACGTGTCTTCGAGCCGGACGTCGACCGGCTCAATGTGAACGGCGGTGCCATCGCGCTCGGGCACCCCGTGGGCGCGACGGGATCACGCCTGCTCGTGACGGCGCTGCACGAGCTCGAGCGGCGCGACAAGTCCACGGCCCTGATCACGATGTGCTGCGGCTCCGCGCTGGGAACGGGCACCATCATCGAGCGCATCTGATGCCGGCTCTCGACGGGAGGGTGGCCGTTGTGACCGGCGCGGGCCACGGTCTGGGTCGCGTGGAGGCCCTCGAGCTAGCACGGCTGGGCGCGCGCGTGGTCGTGAACGATCTCGGCACGAGATCCGATGGCTGCGGTAGCGACCGGGGCCCCGCCGAAGCCGTCGCGGAGGAGATTCGCAAGGCCGGCGGTGAGGCGATCGCACACTTCGGCGATGTCGCGGATTGGAATGATGCCCAGGCGCTGATCGCGAAGTCCGTGGATACGTTCGGGGGCCTCGACATCCTCGTCAACAACGCCGGCTTCCTGCGCGACCGTATGATCTTCAACATGAGTGAGGAGGACTTCGACGCGGTGATCCGTGTACACCTGAAGGGGCACTTCTGCACCATGCGCTTCGTCACCGCGCACTGGCGCGAGCAGTCCAAGGCCAAAGGGGCCCCGGTCTACGGCCGTCTGATCAGCACCGCCTCTGAGGCCTTTCTGCTCGCCTCCCCAGGCCAGCCCAACTACGCGGCCGCGAAGTCCGGCATCGTCGCCATGACGCTGTCGGCGGCGCAGGCGTGTGCCAAGTATGGGGTGACGGGCAACGTCATCTGCCCCCGCGCCCGCACGCGCATGACCGACTCCGGTCGCACCGGCGCCATGTTCGCCGCGCCCGAGTCGGGCTTCGATACTTTCGCGCCCGAGAATGTCGCCCCTTTGGTGGGCTATCTGGCATCTCCAGCCGCCGAGCGTATCTCGGGTCAGGTCTTCATCGTGTGGGGCAAGCAGATGACCACCCTCGCCGGCCCCTCCACGGATAAGTCCTTCGAGAGCGAGGAGGTCTGGAACTTCGAGAGCCTGGAGAAGGAGCTCGGTCCTCATTTCGAGCGCCTGGAGCCGCTGAAACACAGTTTCATCTTTAGCCCAGGGTAGTCCACTGGCCCCGGGGGCAGTGGCTGGAAGAGAGATGTTCCAAGTCTACGCCGTGACCGATGCTCGCATGGTGCTGCGCGAGATGCCGGGGCACGCGCAGCGTGCGGAGCGCATGGGGTACAGCGGGCTTACGGTTCCCGAGGCGCTGCACGACGGATTTCTGATGGCGCTGCTGGCGCTCGAGCATACGCGGGAGCTGCGCGTGGCAACCAGCGTGGTGTTGGCCTTTCCGCGCAGCCCCATGAGCGTGGCGTACGCGGCCCGAGACCTGCAGGACCTATCACACGGACGTCTCGAACTCGGCCTGGGGACCCAGGTGAAAGCCAACATGGAGGGACGCTTCAGCGTCAAGTGGAAACCTCCCATCCCACGCATGCGCGAGTACATCTCTGCGCTGCGAGCCATCTGGGACTCCTGGCAGAACGGCTCCCCGCTTCGCTTCGAGGGTGAGCACTACCGCTTCACGCGCATGCAGCCCTTCTTCAATCCCGGACCCACGGACCAGCCCTCGCCCCTGATCTTCCTGGGGGGTGTCGGTCCGCGCATGACACAGCTGGCTGGCGAGATGGCCGACGGATTAATGACCCATCCGACCAACACCAGCCCGCGCTATCTGCGTGAACTCACGCTTCCCAACGTGGAGGCGGGCGCGAAGCGAGCGGGACGCTCCCCCGCGGAGCTGAGGCTCATGGCCGGCGGCTTCGTGGCCACCGGTCCCACGCCGGACGCGGTTGGTGCCGAGCGCGAGCGCATTCGAGAGTACCTGACCTTTCTCTACTCCACCCCCCAGTACTGGTCCTCTCTCGAGCTCTACGGCTGGGCGGAGCTGGGGCGGCGGCTGCATCAGCTCGCGCGCGAGGGACGCTGGGAGGAGATGGGGGGCGCGATCACGGACGAGATGCTAGATCAGCTGGTGCCGTCGGGCCCCTACGAGGAGATCGCGGGGATCCTGAGCGACTGGTACGGCGGATTGGCTTCGAGCATCACCTTTCCAATGCCCGACGACCCCAAATACGACCCGCAAGCCAGCGCCGTGATCCGCGCGCTGCGCAGCGCTGCTAACCGGTGATGATGCTGACCAGCTTGCCGCGAATCTGGTCCACGTCGAGCAGGTTGATAGCCACGCCAGAAGGGTTGTCCATGACGTGGATCACGACACCGCGTACCTCGATGGGCTCGTGAGGCTCCGGCAGCAGCAAGCGAACCGTTACGCTCGTATCCCGGTCCGGCGGCTTCTCCGCCGGGACGAAGAGGCCACCCCGCTTGATATCTCGAACGTAGACGGTTGCGAGCTTGGCCAGATCACGCAGATCGAGCTCAAGCCCCTTATCGAGCAGTTCCTGCTCGGCAACGGCTCGGATGGCCTCGGTTATGTCCATGAGGCGCAAGCCCAGACCCGCTTGAACCACCGGCTGAGCGGTCCGGGGCGCATTGAGAGCACGAGCAACCACGGCCTCGGCATAGAAGGAGCCCGTCTCCAGCTCGAGCTCGAGATGAAGGCGCGTGCCCACACTCAGCGTCTTGCTCGTCTCGACGAACAGCCCGCGGCTGGAGATGTCCGCGGTGAACCCCGAGGCCTCGATCTCGTCGTTCCAGAATTTTATGCGAACCCGGCAACGACGACGTTCACCGCCCCGTCGTTCCTTGCGTTTGGCGGCCATAGGATCCTTCTTCCTCCATCCCTCGGCCTCCGATCCACGAGCCTTTAGCAAGATGCAATAGCGAGGAGCGCCCGTCATACGCGCCTTCTCCGCTACGAGAGACGACAGATCGGACCCGGCGGGTGGCACTTGTGGTAGATTTTGGGCGTGGTTGTCGACCGCGAAGTGACCTGGGAAAAGCTCGCCAAGATGAGCGCCGCAACGCTCCAGCACACACCCAGCCAGAAGTACACCGTGGCCGACCGCATCGAGGAGAAGGCCGAGACGCACCCGGAGCGCCCCTTCATCTTCTATCAGGAAGACCGCATCAGCTACGGCGAGCTCAATGCCGCGGCGAACCGCATGGCCCACGCGGCGCTGGAGGCCGGGCTCGGGCAGGGCGATACCGCAGCGCTGATGATGGAGAACCGGCCCGAGTTCATCAGCACCTGGGCCGGACTGGCGAAGCTCGGCGTCACCACGGCGCTGATCAACACCAACGTTCGCGGGCGGCTGCTCCGGCACGCGCTGGAGACGACCCGAGCCAAACACCTGATCGTCGGCAGCGAGTGCCTCGAGAACGTGCTCAGCTTGGGCGGGGACGTCGCCCGCACCTGGACGGTCTATGTCTTACGCGACCGCGAGGGCGCCCAGGTCAGGCCCCCCGAGGGTGCGCTGGACCTGGACGAGGTGCTCGCGCGCATGCCGAACGAGAATCCGGAGCGCGCCGTGCGCGCAAACCTGATCGCTGGGGATGATTTCTTCTACATCTTCACGTCTGGCACCACGGGGCTGCCCAAGGCGGCACGACTGAGTCACATGCGTTTCCTGGGCGTGGGGGACGCGATGTCGGCGGTGGCCGGGTACGGACCCCACGATGTGATCTACTGCGTGCTGCCGCTCTACCACGGCGCGGGCGGCATGGTCGTGGTGTCCTGTGCGCTCTCTCAGGGAGCGGGGATCGTGCTGCGACGCAAGTTCAGTGCCAGCCAGTTCTGGGACGACACCCGCCGCTACGGCGTGACGGCATGCCAGTACATTGGCGAGATCTGTCGCTACCTGCTGCATCAGCCTCGGCGCGAGAGCGATCGCGATCACCGCCTGCGCGTGATGATGGGCGCCGGTCTGGGCGGGGATATCTGGGCCGACTTCCAGCAGCGTTTCGGGATCGAGCGGATCATCGAGGGCTGGAGCTCGACGGAGGCAAACACATCGCTCATCAATCTGGACAACCGGGTCGGTTCCTGCGGACGCATTCCTTACAAGGATCGTCACAACGGCCGCTTGATCCGCTACGACATCGAGTCGGAGTCCCACCCGCGCAATAAGGACGGCTCCTATCTCGAGTGCGCACCGGGCGAGGTGGGCGAGTTCATCGGTATGATCCCGGACCTTCCGGAATCGGGCGCCGGGCGCTTCGAGGGCTATACCTCACCCGAGGCCACCGAGCAGAAGATCCTGCGCGACGTCTTCCAGAAGGGCGACCAGTGGTATCGCTCGGGAGATCTGTTGCGCTACGACGAGGACGGCTACTTCTACTTCGTGGACCGCATCGGCGACACCTACCGCTGGAAGAGCGAGAACGTGTCCACGCAGGAGGTGGCCGAGGCTCTGGGCGGCTTTCCGGGTCTCGAGATCGCAAACGTGTACGGCGTCAAGGTTCCGAGCACGGAGGGACGAGCGGGCATGGCCGCCCTCGTGCTAAGTGATCTCGATGCGTTCGACGGCCGCGCCTTCTACGCCTACATCGAGGATCGACTCCCGTCCTATGCGGCCCCGATCTTCGTCCGCCTCGCCAGCGCAGCAGACATGACCTCGACCTTCAAGCTGCGCAAGGTCGACCTCCAACGCGAGGGGTACGATCTCGATCTGGTGCGGGATCCACTCTTCGTAAGGGACCCAGCCGCGCAAGCGTACGTCGCGCTCTCCGCCGAGAAGCTGGCCGAGCTCGCGCTCTAGCCTCTTACCAGTTCCCTTCCGCGCCGCGGATGATCAACTCGGCGGCGGCGCGTAGCTCCTCGACGACATCGGCCTGGCTGTGCAGACCCCCCATCCAGCCGATCAGCGACGCGAACCAGAGCTTATGCAATAGAAAGGACACCCTGAGCTCGAGCTCGGTCGGCTTCTCCTGGCCCAGGCTCTTGCCGCGCAGCGCCGCCACGGCCATCTCGGCGCAGATGTCGTGAAAGCGGCGCAGCTTCTCCGTCAGCTCCGGCTCCCCCGACGCTCCGGCGCGGAGCACCGCACGCGCAAACTTCGGCTTCCGGCAAAGGGCATGTGTCGCAGCGGCGAAGTACTCCGTCACGCGCTCGAGTGGTGTCAGGCCACTGGGCGGGGTCTCCTGCATCTGCTCGAGCAGGGCCTCTGCCTCCAGTGAGAGGGCCGCCATCAGCAGGTCCTCCTTGCTGCGGAAGTGACGGTAGAGCGTGCCCAGGGCCACGCCGGCCTGGGACGCGACGTCGCGCAGGCGCACCGCCTCAAAGCCACCCTTCTCGGCCAGCGAGACGGCGGTCTCGACGATCCTGCGCGCACGTTCCTCCACTAGGCCTCTTCGCTCCTCTCCAGGAGTCGCGTTAGACGATCCATGGTTTCGAGGTACTCCTCAACCATCTCGTAGATCACCTCGCGCGCCGGGCGTACGTGACTCATCTTGCCCACGATCTGACCTACGGGTGTGCCCACGAGCTCGCGCGCGCGCGAGTCCTGGCTGCGCGCGGCGCGCCCGATGCGTTGGCTGGCCTCGCTCGTGGCCAGGAACTGCAGCGGCATGGACAGCGGGTCCGGAGCGCCGGGGCGCTCCCAGGCGTCGGTCAGGGCCGTCTTGAGCAGGCGGGCCGGCTTGCCCGAGAGGGATCGCGAGCGCACCGTATCGCTCGAGCTGGCAGCCAGCAGCTTCTCCAACATAGCGGCTTCGTAGTCCGACTCGGCGGTGGTGAGCCAGATAGAGCCGGTCCAAACGCCAGCGGCTCCGAGGGCCATCGCGGCCGCCATCTGGCGTCCCGTCCCGATCCCGCCCGCGGCCAGTACCGGCGTGGGCGCGACCGCATCCACGACCTCTGGCGTGAGCACCATGGTCGTGATCTCGCCCGTGTGGCCACCCGCCTCATATCCCGAGGCTATGATGATGTCGACGCCCTGCGCCTTCTGCTTCAAAGCCTGGTCTACGCGGCCGACCAGGGCGGCCACCTGCAGGCCCTCGTCGTGAGCGCGCTTGATCACGTCTTCCGGAGGAGGGCCGAGCGCGTTGGCGATCAGCTTGATGGGGTGCTTCATGGCCACGTCGACCAATGCCCGGCCGCCCGACTCCGACCAGCCGAGCAGGCCCTCGCGCCGTTCCTGGTCATCGGGGAGCGGGGGAACCGAGTATTCCTCCAGCAGTTCCTCCAGGAACTTCTTGATCTCCTGCGGGATCATCTTCTCGAGATCGATCTTCTGGAGATCTCCCTGTTCCTTGCCCACGTACGACGCGGGCATGACGACGTCCACGCCGTAGGGCTTGCCATCAATGTTCTCGTCGACCCACTTGAGCTCGAGCTCGAGCTGCTCCGGGCTGAAGGCCAGCGCCCCCAGCACCCCAAAGCCCCCGGCGCGGCTCACCGCCGCGACGACGTCGCGACAATGGCTGAAGGCAAAGATCGGAAACTCGATCCCGAGCACATCGCAAATGGGAGTACGCATCTCGGTTCCTCCGGGCTCGCTGGTTAGACCTTGTACTTCCCCTCGATGGCCGTGGCCTTGGCCCAGGGGTAGTCGGGTTTGCCGCTGGGAGAGCGCTCGATGCTCGGCACGATGTGAAGCTCACGCGGCAGCTTGTAGCCCGCGATGTGATCGCGGCAGTGCTTGCTCAGCTCCTCCAGCGAGGGCGTGTAGCCGGGACGTACCTGCACGACCGCGGCGACCCGGGCTCCCCAGCGTTCATCCGGCACACCGACCACAATGGTATCGAAGACCGCGGGGTGCGATTTGAGCGCGGACTCCACCTCCTCAGGGAAGATTTTCTCGCCGCCCGAGTTGATGCTCACAGACCCGCGCCCCAGCATCGTGATGCGTCCGTCCGCCTCGATGGTGGCGAAGTCCCCGGGGATGGCCCAGCGCTTGCCCAGCGCTTCGACAAAGACCTGCGCAGTCTTCTCCGGATCCTTATAGTAGCCGAGCGGTATATTGCCCGAGCGCGCGAGCTTGCCGATCACACCAGAGCCGGGCTTCACCGGCCTGAACTCTTCGTCGAGAACCGTGGTATCGGCAGCGGCTTTGAAAGTGAGACCCGGCTTCTCTTTCTTCTGCTTGAGGTCTTCGTCCTGAACCATCGTCATGCCCGTGAAGCCAGTCTCCGTGGAGCCGGTCGCGTCGGTCAGGACCAGATTCGGCCGCAGGCGTTTGAGCTGGGCCTTGACCGAGGGGGAGAAGATGGCGGCGGTGCTGCTAAACGCGATCAGGGAGGAAACATCGTAGGCACCCTTCTCCAGGGCCTCGGCCAACGGGCGCGCCATGGCATCGCCCGTTACCGCGATGATATTGACCCGCTCGCGCTCAACGATCTTCCAGATCTCGTCGGCGTCGAAGCTGCCCCCGTAGAGCACCACCTTGTTGCCGGCAAAGAGGCCTCCCAGCGTGCCCCACTGCGCCGCGCCATGCATGAGCGGTGCGATCGGAAACATGGTCATGCCCGGACCCGCCTTGGCCTTCTCGGTCATGTCCTGCGGACGCTTCGCCGGCACGCCGGTGACGTGGTCGATGCCGCCGCCCAGCGCGAAGATCACGTCCTGCTGCCGCCACATCACACCTTTAGGCATGCCGGTGGTCCCGCCAGTGTAGAGGATGTAGATGTCGTCGCCCGAGCGCGGCTCGAAGTCGCGCTTCGGGGACGCAGCCTCAAGCGCCGCCTCGTAGTCGACCGAGTCCAATCCCGTTATCTCTTCGCCGCTACCGTCTTCGAGCACCATGAAGTGGCGCAGCTTCGGCATCTCATCCTTCACCGCGGCGACACGGGGCGCAAACCTGCGCTGATGGACGATGGCCACAAGATCCGCGTTGTCGAAGAGGTAGCGCAGCTCGTTATCCACGTAGCGGAAGTTGATATTGATGGGGACCGCGCGGATCTTGTACGCCGCGAGCATGCTCTCGACGAACTCCACGCAGTTGTGCGCGTAGATGCCCACGTGATCGTTGCGGCCGATTCCCTGGCTCAGAAAGTGATGAGCCAGCCGATTGGCACGCTCATCCAGCTCGGCGTTGGTGCGCCGCTTCTCGCCCACGACCAGAACCTCACGCTCCGGCAGCGCGTCCGCGGCCGCCTCGATCAGATCCGCGATGTTGAATTCCATGTTCAGGCTCGCTCTTCTGCGAGGCTGGCGCCGATCATCTCCAGCTGGTGCATGGACGAGCCGAGGCTGAGCTCCAGCTGCTTGGACCAGAGGCAGTAACGGTAAAGCGGATAGTCGATGTCCACCCCGATCCCCCCGTGCAGGTGCTGAGCCGCATAGCTCACGCGGTGTCCGGTATCGCCCACCCAGTACTTGGCGATGGCTACCTCAGCGCTCGCCTCCAGGCCTTCCGCCAGCCGCCATACGGCCTGCTGAACCGCGAGGCGTAGCGCTTCAACGTCGACGTAGCAGTTGGCCGCGCGCTGAGCCACAGCCTGAAAGGTGGCGATACGACGCCCGAACTGCTCGCGCTCGGATGTATAGGCGGCGGTCATACGCATAGCCTTGTCCGAAACCCCCAGCTGCGTCGCCCCGTAGGCCGCGATCACGCGCTGCGTGAGCCAGGCCACGATCGGACCTCCCTGCGAGGGCTCCCCCAGCACATCCGCGGCATCCACCTGGGCCCCCGAAAGGCTGAGCAGGAACTGCGGCTCGCCGTTCGTGGTCTCCAGCCGCTCGAGCTGCACGCCTGGACCCTTGGGGTCGAGCAGGAAAACCCCCACCCCTTGCTCGCAGCGCGCCGGCACCAGCACACGCTCCGCCAGATGAGCGGCCGGCACGCAGGTCTTGCTGCCGTCGAGCCGCCAGCCGTCGCCAGCGCGGCGCGCCTGTACAGCCGGCCGCGTCGGATCTTCCGATCCCTCCTCCACCAGCGCCGCACTGAGCACCGTCTCTCCCGAGACCACACGCGGCAGATAGCGCTCGCGCTGCGCGTCGGAGCCGAACTCCGAGATCGGAAGTGCCCCCATCACGAGCGTGGAGAGCGCCGGCAGCGGGGCCACAGTGCGGCCGACCTCTTCGAGCAGGAAACAGAGCTCCAGAAAGCCGTAGCCCATGCCGCCGTACTGCTCCGCTACAGCCAGGCCCAGAAGGTTGGCGTGAGCCAGATCCTGCCAGAGCTTGCGGTCGAACCAGTCGGGATCGCTCTCGACCTCGCGTAGCCGGTCGGGGGTCAGCTGATCCTCCAGGATCTGACGAGCTAGATCCCGGAGCGCCACCTGCTCTTCACTGAGGGCGAAGTCCATGACTGCCTCCTAACGTCGCTCGCGGGGCATCTGCAGACCCGCCGCTGCGATGATGTCGCGCTGAATCTCGTTGGTTCCCCCGCCGAAGGTCAGGATCGAGGCCGCCCGATACATGCGCTCGATGCGCCCGCGCAGCACGGCGCCGGGTGAGCCGCGCTTGAGGTATCCGGCCTGACCGATCACCTCCATCAGCCAGCGATAGCCCTCCACGAAGAACTCGCTGCCGAAGATCTTCACGGTGGACGCATCGGCGGGATGGAGCTGGCCCTGCGTGAGCGCCCAGGCCTGCTTCCAGTTCATGAGCCTGAGCACTTCCAGGTGGACCTTGACTCGCGCCAGGTTCAGCTGGACAAACGATCGATCGATCACGCGCCGACCGTCGGCGAGCTTGGTCTCCTTTGCCCAGCGCAGCGTCTGTTCGACGAGCCGCGAGAACGGTCCCGCGGTCACGAGCGAGACGCGTTCGTGATTGAGCTGGGTGGTGATCATCGACCAGCCGTTATTCTCCCCGCCCACGAGGTACGAGGCCGGAACGCGCACGTTCTCGTAATAGGTGGCGTTGGTACGCAGGCTCGCCAGCGTCCAGATCGGGCTGCACTTGAAGCCGGGCGCGCTGGTGGGAACGATGAACATCGAGATGCCCCGGTGTTTGGGCGCATCGGGGTCGGTGCGCGCGGCCAGCCAGATGTAGTCGGCGTAGTCAGCCAGGCTGGTAAAGACCTTCTGGCCGTTGATCACCCACTCGTCTCCATCCCGCACCGCCTTGGTCGTGAGCGAGGCCAGATCGGTGCCCGCGTTGGGCTCGGAGTAACCGATCGCGAAGTGCAGCTCGCCGCGCAGGATCTTGGGCAGGAACTCCTGCTTGAGCTCGTCGCTCCCGAAGTGCATCAGGGTGGGACCGACCGTACCGAGCGTTAGGAAGGGAAGCGGAAAGCCCGCGCGCTGCACCTCGTTCGAGAAGACGTACTGCTCGATGGGCGTGCGGCCCTGTCCCCCATACTCCTTGGGCCAGCCGATGCCGAGCCAGCCGTCCGTCCCCATCTTCCTGAGCGCCTGGCGGTAGAGGGGTCCTCCCCCCTCGCCGCTGCTCTCGATCTCGAGCGCCAGCTCTGGGGTCATCAGCTCGTCGAAGTACGCTCGCAGCTCGTCGCGCAGCTTCTCCTGCTCTGCGGTATAGGCAATCCGCACGGCTCCCCTTCCTCCGCCCCGGGGACGGGTATGAAACACGTTCTACTCTGCCCTATTATGCAGAGCCGGGAAGCTGCTTTCAATGCGGAACTCGTGATAGCTTAGTACGGCCGTGACCCACCAGCGGAGGAGGAGGGGATGAAGATCGTCGTCGATTACGACCTGTGCGAAGCCAACGCCGTCTGCATGAGCAAGGCGCCCGAGGTGTTCAAGGTGGACGACAAGGACAACCTGCTCATCCTCATCGAGAGCCCGCCGGAAGACCTGCGAGAGAAGGTCGAGGAAGCCGTGCGCCTCTGCCCACGACAGGCGCTGACTCTGGTCGAAGACTAGCCCGCTCCCGAAGCCGGCTCCCCCCATGCCCCAGCCCAAGGGACGTGATCTCGAGCAGACCCGCGCCCAGCTGCTCGCGTGGCTCTCGGGCAAGCTCCCGCAGGCCGAGAAGCTTCGGATCGAGGAGCTGAGAGGCCCGACAGACACGGGCTTCTCGAGCGACACGCTCCTCTTCGAGCTGGCTTACGACGAGCGCGGCGAGTCCGTGCGCCGGGGGATGGTGATCCGCCTCAAGCCCCTCTCCGAGTTCGGCGTCTTTCCCCAGTACGACGTTGCGCTGCAGTACCGCGTGATGAAAGCGCTCGCGAACACGAAGGTGCCCGTGCCGCGCATGCTCTGGCTGGAGGAGGACTGCGGGCCGCTCGGCTCTCCCTTCTACGCAATGGAGAAGCTCGACGGACGGGTGCCCAGTGACAACCCTCCCTACCACTCGGAGGGCTGGGTCTACGAGCTCGAGTCGGCGCTGCGCGAGAAGCTCTGGAATAGCGGGCTCGACGCCATGGCGGAGGTGCACAAGCTCGACCCGGCTGCGGGCGAGTTCGACTTCCTGCCGCACCCGCGCGCGGATATCACGCCCATCCAGGCGCAGCTCGAATACTGGGAGCGATATCTCGACTGGGGCATGGACCGCTCGCGCTACGACCTGCTCAACAAGGGCTTCGAGTGGCTCCAGGCCCAGCAGCCGAGCCGGGAGCCCGTTGGCATCTGCTGGGGCGACGCACGCATCTCCAACCAGATCTTCCAGGACTGCGAGGTGGTCGCGGTGATCGACTGGGAGATGATCTTCATCGGGAATCCGGTGGCGGACCTCGCCTGGTTCATCACGATGGACCGCGTCTTCACCGAGGGGATCGGCCTCGAGCGGCTCTCGGGGCTTCCCGACAAGAAGACCAGCATCCGACGCTGGGAGGAGTGCATGGGGCGCCCGGCCGATCACTATGCGTACTACGAGGTCTTCGCCGCCTGGCGCTACGCGGCCATCATGGCGCGCCTCTTCCTGCAGCTGAAGTACCTTGAGCTCCTGCCGGAAGACTCGCAGGTGGACATCGAGAACCTGTCGACCCCGGTGCTACGCAGGCTCCTCGCCGAGGTCGGGGCCTGAACGGCTCTCAGGCTTGCGCCGTCTCCGGCGTGAACTTGATGCGCATCTCTTTCACGCCGTTGATGAAGTTCGAGCGCAGCCGCCGCACGGGCCCGGCGAACTCGGGGTTGCGAATTCGCTTGATGATCTCATCGAAAATGATGTAGAGCTCGGAGCGCGCCAGGCTGGCCCCCAGGCAGAAGTGCTCCCCGATGCCGAACGAGAGGTGCTCGTTGGGGCTGCGATGGATGTCGAAACGCTCCGGCTCGTCGAAGACCTCCTCGTCGTAGTTCGCCGATGGGTACCAGAGCGTGACCTTCTCGCCCTCCCTGATCTTCTGGCCGCGGATCTCGGTATCTTGGTTCGCCGTGCGCCGGAAGTAGTGCACGGCCGGGGCGTGGCGTAGGATCTCCTCGACGGCAGAGGGGACCAGCGACGGGTTCTCAACCAGCTGCTGCAACGCATCCGGATGCTCGATCAGAAGACGCATACCCTGCGTGGTCACCGTACGCGTGGTCTCGTTTCCAGCGGCCAGCAGCAGCATGAAGAACGAGCAGTACTCGAGCTCGTTCAGCTTCTCGCCGTCGATCTCGGTATGCAGCAGCTTGGTGGTGAGATTCTCCTCCGTGCTCCCCGCGTAGCGTTTCCCGAGCTGGTTCGCGTAGCCAAAGACCTGGGCCGCCGCCACGCCTGCGTCTTCTTCGGAGGTCTGGAATTCGGGATCGTCGAAGCCGATCAGCTTGTTGGTGAGCTCGAAGAGCAGATGACGGTCCTCCTGGGGAACACCCATGAGCTCACAGATCACCTGCAGCGGTAGCTCGGCCGCCACCTCCTCGACGAACTCGCACTCGCCCTTGGCCGCAACGCGGTCGATGATGCGGGTGGCCAGCTCGCGGATATGGGGCTCGAGCTGATCGATCATGCGCGGCGTGAACCCGCGCTGGACGATGCGCCGGAACTTCACGTGCTGGGGCGGATCCATGTTGAGCATGAGCGCCCGCAGGCGGACCAAGGCCTCCTCGGGCTGCGTCGGGATGTTCGTACCCCCTCGCGCCGACGAGAAGATCTGCGGGGTGCGGGAGACGTGCTTGAGATCGTGGTACTTGGTGATGCACCAGAAGCCGGGGCCGTCCGGCTCGGGATTCCAGTGGACGGGCGACTCGGCCCGCAGCCGCTTGAACCAGTGATGGGGGACACCCTCGATAAAGTGATCGGGGTTGCTGAGATCGATCTCGGTGAGCGACATCCACGAACCTCCGCGCGTGCGACCCGGACCCGGCCGAGGCGCCTCGAAAGCCAAGTAGAACACGTTCTAGTGGGGCTCGCAAGCGCTTGGCAGCCTCGCTAGAACCTGTTCTAATCCGCTCTGAGCCGAGTTCGCCGGAGGCAAGCATGAGCGATCCGCGACACGCCATCGTCGAGAAGGAGGGCCATCTGCTGACGGTCACCCTGAACCGTCCCGAGGCCCGCAACGCCCTGAGCCCCGAGATGCTGATCGCCATGTACGACGCCTGGCGCCAGTTGGACGCGGACGACGAGCTGCGTGTGGCCATCCTCACGGGGGCCGGCGGTCACTTCTGCTCAGGTGCCGACCTCAAGGCCATGCACCAGGAGCAGACCTCGCCCGAGATGAAGAAGCGCTTCGAAGAGGTGGGAGACCTCCACTGGCAGGCGCTGCTGCGCCACAACCGACCGCAAAAACCCATCATCGCTGCGGTCGAGGGCTATGCGGTGGCAGGCGGTACCGAGATCCTGCAGGCCACTGAGATCCGGGTCGCAGCTGAGAGCGCCCGCTTCGGCGTGGCGGAGGTGCGCTGGTCGCTGTTTCCGGTGGGTGGCTCGACGGTGCGTCTACGGAGACAGATCCCCTTCACGCGCGCCGCGGAGCTTCTACTCACAGGACAGCAGATCTCCGCGCAAGAGGCGCTCAACATCGGCCTGATCGGCCGCGTCGTCCCAGATGGTCAGGCCTTGGCCGAAGCCCGAAAGATCGCCGAGGTGATCGCAGAAAACGGGCCTTTGGCCGTAAAGGCGATCCTGCGTTCGCTACGCGAGACCGAGGGACTTTCGGAGGAGGATGCCCTCGCGCGCGAGCTCGAGATCGGACTGCCCATCTTTGCGACCGAGGACGCGCGTGAGGGTCCCAAGGCCTTCGCGCAGAAGCGCAAGCCCAACTTCAAGGGACGTTGAGCCAGCGCGGTCCGCCCTGACCGCAATGCGCTGCATACCGTCGAAGGCTCGAGTGAAAAGCACGCGAGAGCAGCTCAGGTTCGACGCCACCCCTGCCGATTGAGCGCAGGTGGTGGAGCGACGCGTCAAGCGCGGCATCGTGATCGCCGCGGCGGCGGCGGCAACCTCCGTCGTCATGTCGATCTCGTGCGGCATCCTTTCGTTCGGCAGGTTTCCGTGGACCCCCTCGTTCAGCCGTGTAGCGGAGGGCTCGCCGCCACCCCTCCCGGCCCACTTTCCCGACGTGGCCATCGTCAGCCTGGATGAGCAGAGCCTGCAGTCGAGCGAGCAGCCCTGGCCCTGGCCGCGCGGCCGCTTCGCCGAGATCGTGTATCGACTCGAGGCTGCGGGCGCGGAGGTTCTGGCCTTCAGCTTCGACTTCTCCGAGCGCCGCGAGCGTCGCAACGACATGGCATTCGCCCGCGCCATCAAGCAGTCGCGCCGGGTCGTGCTGGCGGCCCACCGGGAGAGCCGGGATGGTGAAGGCGAGCGCGTCAGGCTGCCCGCGCCCGAGTTCTGGATCGGTGCCGCGGCCATCGGACACCTGCTCTACGACATCGACAGCGACGGGATCGTGCGCCATGGCATGCGCGACCATCGCATCGCCGCGCACGCGCTGCCTTCTCTGAGCCAGGCTGCGGTGGCTCTGGCCCTGGGCCAGGACCCGGTGCCCAGCGACACGCGGCGCTTCGCGATCGACTACAGGTGGGCGAACACGCCGATCCCCAGCATTCCCATGGACGATGTGATCCAGGGTCGTTTCGACCCCGGCGCCGTGGCCGGCCGCATCGTCTTCATCGGAGGAACGGCGAGCCGCTTCCAGGATGTGTGGACGACCCCGCTCGGCCCCAACCAGCCGGGTCTCTACATCCAAGCGCTGGCCGCCCGCACGCTGCTGGCCGAATACGCTGCGGCGTCCCAGCAAACCTGGCGCTAAGGGCGGAGACGCCCCTCTACCTCGGCGGAGCTTCCCCGACGGGCCACGACCGCCAGCACGCGGCGCTCCGGGTAGAACACGAGCACGAGCGCGGAGAGCAGGCACGCCAGCGCCCCAAGCGGTCCGAGCAACAGCACCCCCAGCGGCTGCTCCGGGCTGTTGCCATAGCGCACGAACAAGAACGCGATCAGAGCACCCGCGATCCCATACATCCACTTGATCAGGAAGCCCTGCATCCCGAAGTACATCGCGGAGCGATTCGAGCCCGTCTGCACGGTGTCGTAGTCGATGACCTGGCCGATGATCACGTAGGGGAGGACCAGGAAGCCGGGCACCGCGATGCCGAGCGTGGCCATGGCCGAGAACAGGAGGATCAGATTTGTGCCGTCGTTCGGGCCGCCGGGGACATCGGGCCGCAGCAAGCCCAGCGAGCCCACCGCCGCGGCGAAGATGAGATTGCATGCGATCATGCCGCGGCGCGCGCCGATGCGATCCGTTACGCGGCCGATGAGGAGAAAGCCGATCAGGGCGGTGCCGAAGAAGGCCAGCGTCATGGTGGCGGCAAAGCCCTCGCTGCGACCCAGGATGACGGTCGAGTAGTAGATCGGAATGGGCGCCATCAGGGTTGTGCCGAGGACGAACAGCAGCTCGGCCCCCAGGTAGAGCAGGAACGGTCGGTTCGAGAACGTGCGCACGATCGCTTGCCGGAACGGCAGCTCGGAGGAGACAGTGCTGGTGAAGCGCCGCTCGTCCACTGCCAGGATCGGCAGCAGGCAGAGCACGAACGCGATCAGCAGAGACCCGACTACGACCGCGCGTATCGCGTCTTGCGAGGAGAGGCCCAGCTCACGACCCAGCTCGATGCCGTAGGGCCAGGCCGCGCCGTAGACGACGACCACGGGAAAGGAGACCCTCCCGAGCAGGGTCGCGAGACGAACTCGGTCGCCGGCATCGGTAGCCAGCTCCGGGAACAGCGCCAGGTAGGGCGCCACGTAGACCGTGAACGCGATGAAGTAGCCGGCCAGGAGCACGGCCAGGGTGACGCCGTTGAGCGCGCTGCCGGGTACGCCCGGGGGCCAGAAGAGCAGCGCCGGCAGCACCAGCATGGGAACGATCCCGTAGATGAGAAAGCTGCGCCGCCGGCCAAGCCGTGAGCGGGAGCGGTCCGAGCTGTACCCGACCAGGGGATCAGCGATGGAGTCGAAGATGCGGCCCACGAGCATCGCGGCACCAAAGGCCGTGAGCACGCCCAGGAAGATCTCCTGCGAGACCTGCGGAACGAGACCGCGGTCCGGCGGAGGAAGGTAGTAGTAGAGGGCGATCGCTATAACGACGCGGTCGCCGATCTGGTAGCCGCCCACCCCGAGGGCGTAAGCAAGCCGGCGCGCGCTGGACATCCGTTCGACCACGGCCGGCGACTGTACCACCAAGGGCGCGAGGAGCTAGCGAGCTACGGGTGGGGCTCGCAAGGACCCGGACGGACCACCTCGACATGGGCACAGCGCGCCTCACAGGCGTTGCCATAGGTCCTTCCGTCCGCAGCGCACACCGGGTCGAAGACCTGCAGGCAGATACAGGATCCGCAGAAATCGGCGCAGCCGCAGGGGTCCGTGCAGAGCTCCGATGAGTCGTTGCACAGGGCACCTACATGACAGTCCCCGTCCTCTCGGCAGACGGGCGCGCAAGGGCCGTTGTGCAGCACGCTCACACCGTGGCAGGCCGCGTCCTGCTCTCCGCAGATATAGGTAACCCCGTCCGAGCCGCAAACCGGGTCTGCCACGAAGCAAAGCAGCCCGCACGGGGGCTGGCAGGCACCCTTTTCGCGGCAGACCTGAGTATCCGGGCAGTCGCGGTTGCACTCACACCCGCCCTCACACGGGCCTTCGTGGGCGACCTCCACCCGCGCGCAGCGCGCAAAACAGACGTTGTCGTAGCTGTTGCCGTCCACGCCACACACGGGGTCGAAGACCTGGGGACAGAGGCAGAGCTGACAGCGCTCCTCTACGCACGAGGCAAACTGGGCTTCGGCAGCCTCCGTGCAAGCCAGAGGGTCATCGCCCTCCTCGACACAGCGCCGCAGGAACTGCCGGGAATGGAGCTTGCAGCGCTCCTCACAGGTCGGCTCCGGCTCGCACTTCTCCTCCACACAGACCCGGCGCACCGCACGCGCGCGCTCGGTACACGCGATACGCGCATGACCCTCTTCAACGCAGTGCCGACGAAAGGCTCTGGCATGGCCTCGGCAGCGCCGCTTGCAGTCGGGATCGCGCTGGCAGTTCTCCTCGCTGCAAGCGACGAAGATCGCGCGCGCCCGCTCGGCGCAGGCCTCGGGTTCCTCAGCGCGCTCGACACAGCGCTTGAAGCGCTTCTCGGAGTGCTCGCGGCAGCGGTCCTCGCAGCTCGGACGCAGCTCACAGATCGCTGAAGCGAGAGTCGGGATTACGCTCTGAGCGCGGCTGTCCGGGGGGAAGCAGAACGCTAAGAGACTGAAAGCAAGGACGATGGGAAGGGAGAAGAGGAGCATGACTCTTGCGTGTATTTAGCGACACTTTTCCCTGCGCCGTCAAGTAAATTCGGCTCGCTAAGGCCGCTCACTCCTAACGATCCACATGCAGAAGTACTGAGAGCCTCCGCCGTAGGCGTGGCCCAGGGCCGTGCGTGCGCCGTCGATCTGGTGGTCGCCGGCCATGCCGCGCACCTGCAGCGCCGCTTCGGCGAAGCGAATCATGCCCGAGGCGCCGATCGGGTTGGAGGAGAGCACGCCGCCCGAGGCATTGATCGGCATGTCGCCGTCGAGCGCGGTCGCGCCCTCGTCGGTCATCTGCCAGCCCGTGCCCTCCTCGGCGAAGCCCAGGTTCTCCATCCACATGGGCTCGAACCAGCTGAAGGGTACGTAGACCTCGGCCACGTCGATGTCCTTGCGCGGGTCAGTGATCCCGGCCTGCGCATACACGTCCGCCGCACAGTCCTTGCCCGCCTGCGGGTTGACTTCCTCGCGCCCTGGAAACATGGTGGGCTCGGTGCGCATGGCCGTGCCCACCAGCCAGGCCGGCGGTCGCGGCGCGTCCTTGGCCAGCGCCTCGCGCGCCAGCACCATGGCGCAGGCACCGTCGGAGGAGGGGCACGTCTCCAGGTAGCGAATGGGCGCCCACAGCATGGGCGAGGCCTCGATCTTCTGCAGGCTGATGTCCTCCATCTGAAGGTGCGCATACGGGTTCTTGAGCGCGTTCAGCCGGTCCTTCAGCGCCACCAGCATGCCGATGTGATCGGGCGCCTGCGAGCGCCGCATGTAGGTGCGAATGTGGGGCGCGAAGTAGCCACCGGCGCCAGCGTTGATATGGGGCGAGAAGGGCTGCTTCGAGGAGAGCGCCCACATGGCGTTGGATTCCGACTGCTTCTCGAAGGCCACGGTGAGCACCCGATCGTGGATGCCCGCCTGCACCAGCGAGGCGGCCACGATCGAGGTCGACCCACCGACGCTGCCGGCGGTGTGTACACGCAGCATGGGCTTGCCCGACGCACCCAAGGCATCCGCCAGGTAGAGCTCGGGCATCATCACGCCCTCGAACATGTCAGGCGCCTTGCCGATCACGACGGCATCGATGTCCTTCCAGTCGAGGTCCGCGTCCTCCAGCGCCCGAATCCCTGCTTCGCGCACGAGCCCGGCAATCGAGAGGTCGCCGCGCTTGGACGCGTACTTGGTCTGGCCGATTCCGACCACTCCACAAAGCTCGCCCATCTACTCACCCTCCAGCACACAGACCAGGTTCTGTTGCAGACACGGACCCGAGGTCGCGTGTGCCAGGGCGCGGTTGGCCGACCCGGACAGAATGCGGCTGGCCGCCTCTCCGATCCGCGCCAGCCCCGCGGCCATGACCGGGTTGGCCGCGAGCGCACCCCCCGACGGATTGATCTCGACCCCCTCCTTCAGGCCCAGCGCGTCGCGCAGGATCAGCTCCTGGTGGGTGAAGGGCGCATGCAGCTCCGCCAGGTCGAGCGGACCCTGCGCCGCGCCTGCCTTCTCGCCGGCCAGCTCGGTCGAGGGCGACCGGGTGAGGTCGCGCACGCCCAGCGCGTGCGGCTCGATGCGGTGATCGATGCCGCGGATCCAGGCGGGGCGCTCGCAGATCCGGCGCGCGAGATCGCCGGCGGCCAGCACCACCGCCGACGCGCCATCGGTGATCGGCGGGCAGTCGTGCTTGCGTAGCGGCGACACGAGGTAGGGCTCGGCCAGCAGCGCGGCCAGATCGAAGTCGCCCGCGAGCTGGGCCTTGGGGTTCGATTGGGCGTTGCGGCGGCTGCGCGCCGCCACCTCGGCCAGGTCCTTCTCGCCGTACGCGCTCGACTCGAGTAGCGCGCGCGCCTGCAGCGCCGCCAGGCTCACCGAGTCGGGCCAGAGCGGCGCCATGTAGTAGGGGTCGAGCTGCAGCGCCAGCACGTCGCGGATCTGGCCCGGCGAAGACTTGCCGAAGCTGTAGACCAGCGCCGAGTCGGCAGCGCCGTGCTGGATCTTGACCCAGGCCTCGTACAGCGCCCAGGCCCCGTCCATCTCCACATGCGACTCTGAGATGGGCGGCCAGGCGCCGATGGCATCGATCGCCATCACGAACGAGAAAGGCGCGCCCGCCAGGTAGTCGGAGCTCCCCGAGCAGGTGAAGCCGATCTCCTGGAGCGTGAGGGTCGACTTCTCGAGCGCCTGCGCCACGACGGGCATCAGGATCTCGACCTCGTTCATGGCCCCGGCGTTGCGCACGTTCGGCGCCTGCGCGAAGGAGACGACCGCGACGTCACGCATGGGCGGAGCTCCTGGGATCGTCCAGCTCCACATCCGGCTCATCCATGGGCGTGAAGTAGAGGATGTTCTCGAGCGTGTAGTCCCACTCCTCGCGCGGCTTCCACTGGGCCTTGACGCGCATGCCCGCCCGCACCTGGTCCGGCGGGATCCCGCCCACCAGGTGGAAGAGCCCGATGTCCGCACCGTCGAGCTTGATCGTCGCGCACACGAAGGGTGGCTTGACCGCCGAGCCCGGTACGGGAATGTGAACCACACAGAAAGTGGTCACGGTTCCCACGTCGGGGAGCTCGACCTCCTCCTTGGTGGCCACACCGCAGCGCGCACACGCGCCCCGGGCGGGCACGATCACGTTGCGACAGCTGGGACAGCGCTGGCCCAGGATGCGACCCTGCTTGAGGCCTCGCAGGAAACGCGCCGTCGCTTCACCCGCCGTGTACTGGTAGTCGAGGCGGATGGGGGTCTGGATCTCTTCGACCGGGTTCTCCATTACGCTGCCTCCGGCTCGAAGCAGGCCAGGTCGCGAATGTGACCAGTGGTCTCCTCACGCCAGCGCGCCCGCACGCGCATGCCCGTCGACATCCTCGACTCGTCGCCCGCGTCCACCGCGTGCAGCAAGGCGGTGTCGGCGCCGTCCAGCTTGATCAGCGCCCAGGCGAAGGGATGCTGCAGGGGCTGATTGGAACGGGGCTCGCTCACCCAGGCCCAGGTGGTAACCACGCCAGCGGATCCCACCTCGACGAAGTTCTCGAGCGTCTCACCTGTCTGCGGGTCGTAACCCGTCGGGGGCACGATCACCCGACCGTCGCTGCCCACGACGCCCTCGATCCGGCGCTCGCGCAGTCCCGTCAGGAAGCGACCGATGGCCGGACCCACGGAGCGGGTGTAGGTGTACTCGAGCGCATAGCCCGCACTCAGCATCTCTTCAGGGGGCGGCACCATACCTCTTCCTCCTCGGAGTCTCGAAGCCCGAGCGGCCCCATCCGGCCGCCGGCAAGCCCGTATTGAAACACGTTTCAATCCGCGACTCCAGTGGAAGCTCTCGCCTAAGTCCCTCCCCTCACGCAGTCGATACGAGGAAGATGCCGGCAGCCAAGTCCGATCCCCCGCCCCTCAGCGAACGCTACACCCAGACCCAGGGGCGGGTGCACTTGACGGGATTGCAGGCGCTCGTGCGCTTGCCCCTCGAGCAGCTGCGCCGCGACCGTGCGGCCGGCCAGCGCATCGGCGCTTTGATCTCGGGCTACCCGGGCTCACCGTTAGCGGGCTTCGACCAGGAGCTCGGGCGCGTGAAGAGCCTGCTCGAGGTCGAAGACGTGCACTTCGTCCCCGGTTTGAACGAGGAGCTGGCGCTGGGTACGGTCGCGGGAACCCAGCTGATCGATCTCTTTCCGCACTCGCGCTACGACGGCGTGATCGGCATCTGGTACGGCAAGGCGCCGGGGCTCGACCGCTCGCTGGACGTGCTACGCCATGCCAACTTCATCGGCACCGCGCGCTTCGGCGGAGCGCTCGCGGTGGTGGGCGACGATCCCTGCTGCAAGAGCTCCTCCCTGCCGAGCCACAGCGAGCACGCCTTCGCCCATGCGATGGTGCCCCTGCTCGCACCCGCCGATGCCGGCGAGGTGCTGGCGCTGGGCCTGCACGGCTTCGCCCTCTCGCGCTACGCCGGCGTGTGGGTCGGCCTGAAGCTGGTGGCCGACGTCGCGGATGGCGGCGCCATCCTGGATCTCGCAGGCGAGACCGGGCCGGTCGAGCTGCCCAAGTTCCAGGTGCGCGGGGAGAGCTTTCAGAAGCAGCTCGATACACGCTTGCTGCCACCGCACGTGAACCGGATCGAGGAGCGGATCCTCTACGAACGCCTGGAGGCCGTTTGCCGCTACGCCTTCGAGAACGGGATGAACCCGATTACCCAGCAGCACCCTCGTGACCGCATCGGCCTGGTGGCGAGCGGACGGCTCTATCGCGAGCTCGAGACGACCCTGGAGCTCCTGGGAATCGACGACTCCAGGCTCGCGGCGCTGGGAATCCGCCTACTCAAGATGGAGCTGCTCTACCCGATCGAGCCACGTCGCCTCGGCGAGTTCGCGGACGGACTGGACGAGGTCATCGTGGTCGACGAGCGCCGGGGCTTCCTCGAGGACCAGATCCGTTCCGCGCTCTTCAACACGGTGGACCGACCGATGGTGCTGGGTCAGCGCAACGAGAGCGGCGAGCCATGGCTGGCGCGTCACAGCGAGGTCAGCGCCGAGACGTTGGCGCTCGATCTGGGCGAGCATCTCGCACAGCGGCTCAACCAGCCCGAGCTGTCCTCGCGCGCGGGACAGCTGCGCGCGGCCACCACCCTGCCCCATCGCGTGCAGGCACCGTCGCGTCCCCCGGTCTTCTGCAGCGGCTGCCCCCACAGCAGCTCGACCCGTTTGCCCGAGGGCGCAGTCGCCGGCGGGGGAATCGGCTGCCACACCATGGCGCTGCTGATGGACCGTGAGGTGAAGTTCGTGGGGGCCATGGGCGCGGAGGGCTCGTCCTGGATCGGCCTCTCGTCCTTCGTCGACACCCCGCATCTGTTCCAGAACCTGGGCGACGGCACCTACTTCCACTCCGGCCGTCAGGCCGTGCGTGCCTGCGTCGAGGCCGGTGTGACGATGACCTTCAAGCTGCTCTACAACGGCACCATCGCCATGACGGGCGGTCAGCGCGCGGTGGGCGAGAAGCCGATCGCGGACATCGCGCGGGACCTGCTCTCGGACGGTGTGCGCCGGATCGTTGCCGTCAGTGACAACCGCGCCCTGCTCGCACTCGCCCGCGGCAATGACTCCGTAAAGTGTATCTCGCGCGAACGCTACGAAGAGGCCATGGCAGAGCTGGCCCGCGAGCCGGGCGTGACCGCACTCATCTACGATCAGCTCTGCGCCAACCAGAAACAGCGACTCGAACGCCGCGGCCTGCTGCCCCGTCCCACCGAGCAGATCCTGATCAACCAGGACGTATGCGAGGGCTGCGGGGACTGTGGCCGCAAATCCACCTGCGTCTCGCTGCGCCCGGTTCCAACGCTGCTGGGACGCAAGACGCGCATCCATCAGAGCTCGTGCAGCGATGACCGTTCCTGCTTGGAGGGCGACTGCCCCGCGTTCGTGAGCGTGTCGGGCCCCGCCGCAGCAACGCTCGCGCGCGAGAAGTGGATGCCCGAGCAGCTGCCCGAGCCGGAGCCGCCGGCCTGGGAAGGTGAGCGTTTCCAGATTTACCTGGTGGGCATCGGGAGTACGGGCGTAGTGAGCACCAACGCCATGCTGATGCGCGCCGCCGAGATCGACGGCCTGTACGCGTTGCACCTCGATCAAACGGGACTGGCGCAGCGCGGCGGCAAGGTCGTCTCGCATTGCCTGCTGGGACGCGAGCCACTGCGCGGAAGCCCACGCGTGAGCTGGGGCGCGGCGGATGTGCTGCTGGCCTTCGATCCCATCAGTAGCTGCGACAGCGACTCGCTCTGGAGACTCAACCGCGAGCGAACGCGGGCGGTCGTGCACGAGGTGCTGGTACCGACGGGCGAGATGGTCTCGGACCCCGGGCTAGCGATTCCCGAGATCGGCGAGTTCATCGGCGAGCTGCGCTCACGCACGCGCTCGCTCGTCGCGCTGCCCGCGGAGGCCCTGGCCGAGGCCGCGCTGGGAGAGGCCCTGGCCGCGAACGTGGTGATGCTGGGGACCGCGTTCCAGCGCGGACTGCTCCCGCTCTCACTGCACGCGCTCGAGCAGGCCATCCGCGATCGCGGCGTGGCGGTCGAGACCAACCTCGCGGCCCTGAGCCTGGGCCGCGCCGTCGCCGCCGACCCGGGCCTGGTCGACCTGGTCCTGCTGGACGCGCAGCCTCCGTCCATCGGTGAGACGGGCTCGCCCGAGCGCGCCGCGTCGGAGCTCGGCGCACCCTGGGCGGTGCTGGAGGCCAGGCTCTCGCTCTTCACGCCGTCGGCGGAGCTCGAGACCCTGCGCCGCGAGCTCGCCGGCTTCGCGCTCGACCTGGTCGACTACCAGAACCTGAGCTACGCCCAAGGGTTTCTGGGGATCATCTGCGGCGTCGCGCGCGCCGAAGCCGGCGGCGATCCCGGCTCGCTGGAGCTCACGCGCACCGCCGCGCGCGAGCTCTACCGGCTGATGGCTTACAAGGACGAGTATGAGGTGGCCCGTCTGCAGCTGCGGGGGCCCTTCCGACGCTGGCTCGAGCGGCGGCGAGGACGGCAGTTGAAGCTTCGCTACCACCTGCACCCCCCGCTCCTGCGCGCGCTCGGGCTGAAGCGCAAGCTCTCATTCGGGCCCGGCATAGAGCTCCTGCTGCATGCTCTGGTCTGGCTGCGTCGACTGCGTGGCACCCGCCTGGATCCGTTCGGCCGCACGCAGGTGCGACGGGAGGAGTGGGCGCTAATCGACTGGTACGCGAGGGTTCTGGCCCGGCTGGCCAATCTCACGCGGCCGGAGCATCTCCCGCCGGCGATCGAGATCGCGGCAGCGGCGGAAAACATTCGAGGTTACGAGAACATCAAGCTCGAGCGGGCGGAAAAGGTGCGTGCCTTCGTGCAGACCAAGCTCGCCGCTCTCCCCTTCTCCTAGCCCATAGCCCGGGCGCGTTTGCATCCCCCGACGGCGTGACGCAGACTCGCGCCTCCTATGAAGCTCCTCTCCTGGAATGTGAATGGCATTCGAGCCGTTCACAAGAACGGCTTTCTGCGCTGGTTCAAATCGCAGGATCCCGACATCGTCTGCTTGCAGGAGACCAAGGCGCACGCCAGCCAGCTTGCCGAGAAGCTGGTTCGCCCACTCGGCTATCACTCGTACTGGCACTCAGCCGAACGGCCCGGCTATAGCGGCGTCGTGACCTATACGCGTCGTCGTCCGCTCGCGGTGCGCGAGGGGATCGGGATCCGCGAGATCGATCGCGAAGGACGCGTGCTGGTATGCGAGTATCGCGGCTTCGTACTGATCAATGCTTACTTTCCCAATAGCCAGCGCGACCACAGCCGACTCGACTACAAGCTCCGGTTCTGCAACGCGATGCTGCGCTTTCTGAACCGGCTTCGCCGCCAGGGCAAGAACATCGTCCTATGCGGGGATTACAATATCGCCCACAAGGAGATCGACCTGCGCAACCCGAAGCAGAATCAAGACAACGCGGGCTTCCTGCCGCAGGAGCGCGCCTGGATGGACCGACTCATCAAGCACGAGTACGTGGATTGTTTCCGCCACTTCTGCGAAGAGCCCAGGCACTACACCTGGTGGAGCTATCGCGCCGGCGTACGCGAGCGGAACATCGGCTGGCGACTCGATTACTTCGTCGTCAATCCCGAGCTCAAACGGCGGCTCAAGAAAGCATACATCCAGCCCAAGGTCCGGGGCTCCGACCACTGCCCCATCGGCCTGGAATTGCGTTAGGCAAGGACCGAGCATGAGCGAGCGACGGAAACGGATAGTGGTGATCGAGGGCGAGGATGCCGCGCCCGAGGCCATGCGCCCGACGGTGGAGCTCATTGACCAGCTGGATCTTGCCATCGATTGGGTGCGTCCTCCTGTGGGCGATGAGGGACTGGCGCAGCACGGCTCGATCTTTCCCGCGGAGGCGCGCGAGGCCATCGATAGCTCCGACACCACGCTCTTCGGCTCGACCAGCGGTAAGAGCGCGCTGGCGCTGCGCTACCTGCGCTGGGGCAAGCGCACCTTCGCCAACGTGCGACCCGCGCGCTGGTTCAAGGGCTGCCGCAGTCCCCTGGCCCGGCCCGAGGGGATCGACTTCGTGATCGTACGCGAGAACCTGGAGGACCTCTACCTCGGAATCGAGGGCGACGTGGACGCGCTCTCTCCCCTCAACCTCGTGAGCACCACGGAGCAGCGTCCCCTGGCGGAGCTGGCTCCCGGGCGCTTCGCGCTCAAGCTGATCACACCGATGGGCACGGAGCGCGTCGCCCGCTTTGCCTTCGAGCTGGCGCGCCTGCGCAAGGCGCGCGGCCACCCCGGCCGCGTTACCTGCGCTACCAAGTACAACATGCTGCCCCAAACCGATGGCCTCTTCCGCAAGGTCACGGAGGAGGTTGCAACCGATTACCCCGAGCTCGAGTTCCAGAGCTTCATCGTCGACGACTTCGCGCGGCGTCTGATCGCCGCGCCCCAGGAGCTGGACGTGGTGCTGCTTCCTAACCTGTATGGGGACCTGCTCTCCGATGCGGCGGCGGGTCTCATCGGCGGCCTCGGTCTCGCGGCGAGCGGCTGCTACGGCAAGGACTACGCCTACTTCGAATCGGCCCACGGCTCGGCGCCCGACATCGCGGGCCAGAACCGGATCAACCCCACGGCTACGATTTTTTCGGCGGCGATGATGCTCGAGCACCTGGGCTTCGACGAGCCGGCCCAGCGACTCGTGCAAGCCGTGGAAGCCGTCTACGCCGAGGGTCGCGTGCTCCCGCCCGATCAGGGCGGACGCGCGAGCACCACCGAGTTCTGTCAGGCCGTGGCGAAACGCCTCTGAGCCATGAGTGCGAGGAGCATCCACGAACGCCTGGCCGAGCTCGACTGGAAGCAGCTCGAGGGATCGCTCTGGGAGCTCGGCTATGCGAAGACACATCCACTGCTCACTGCCAACGAGTGCGAGAACCTGATCGGCCTCTATGGCGACGACCGACGCTTCCGCAGCCGCGTCGACATGGAGCGCTATCGCTTCGGCCGGGGCGACTACGCCTACTTCGCCCACCCGCTCCCGCGCGTCGCGCACGAGCTCCGCACCCACGCCTATCGCCATCTGGTCCCCATTGCAAATCGCTGGCAGGAAGCCCTGGGGCGGGAGCCCTCCTACCCCCCGAACCTGCAGGGCTTCCTCGACCGCTGCCACGCAAGCGGCCAGAAACGGCCCACGCCGCTGCTGCTGCACTACGAGGCGCAGGGCTACAACTGTCTACACCAGGACCTGTATGGCGACCTCGCCTTTCCGCTACAGATCACCGCCGTCTTGAGCCGAGCCGGGGTCGACTACGGCGGGGGCGAGTTCCTGCTGCTCGAGCAACGCCCGCGCGCCCAGTCTCGGGGTGAAGCTATGTCGGTCGCTCAGGGCGAGCTCATGATCTTCCCCTGTGCCGAACGCCCCGCCCAGGGCAAGCGCGGCATGCTGCGTCTCAACATGCGCCACGGCGTGAGCCGCATCGTCTGGGGCTCCCGCTACGCCCTCGGCATCATCTTCCACGACGCCCGCTGAGGGGCCAGCTTCCCCCACCTTCGCTAGCGTCCCGCCCGAGCTCTGGAGCCCATGGAAGCGGATCCAGGCCCTTGGTCTGGATCTGCGCGGTGACTTCCCCTGGGACGAGCGCGCAGAGGACTGGTGCCGTCCCGATAGTAAACGTGACCTGACACTCAACGTTCTACCGATCTTTCTGTCAGTTCTGCGCCCCCTATGCTGCTTCTGGGACCCCAAAACCGCGTATGACCTGTACTCGGGCGGGGTGAGCGCCACACTGGCCTTTCATCTGGACACGCGGGCGTAGGAGCTGGTCGGGGACACGCGGCTGCACCGCGAGCCGCGGCCCGTGGGAGAGCGCCCGGTACAGGCGAGCCTGCCCAGGCAGGCGCCTCCGAAGCCCCTGAGGGGCCTATGATCATCTTACCCACCCCGGGGGCGCCGATTTACTTGACCTCGCAGCCGCTGCTAGTAGTAGAATCGAAGCGCAGCGCCACGACTCTGGATGGCGGGCCACAGGCTCTCTGCGGTCCCGCTGCGGCCAGCGAGGAGTTCACGGTGCCAGGATGGTTCCACGTACGAGGTCCAGCGCTTCCAAGGGTAGTAGGAGCGCTGCTGGTGCTTGGCAGCTTGTCCCCCGGTCTCGCGAGCGCGCTCGCGGGCGGCCAGGTGCAGAGCAAAGACCAGCAGAACTGCATCAACGAGCTCAACAAGCGTTTCCGGAATGTTGCAAAGGCCCAGGGCAGAGAAGTTGTCATCTGCATCCGGGCCGGTTCCAGACAGAACCTCGGGGATATGACGATCGAGGAGTGTACAACCAGCGACCGAAGAGGGAAGGTCGCAAGAGCGGCGGCCAAGACGCTCACCGCCGCAGCGAACAAATGCGAGGTGAAGCCGGACTTCGGCTCAACTGATCCGAACACGGTGAATCAGGAAGCGATCGCTCTGATGTTGGAGCTGGTCCATGAGCTCTTAGGTCCCGATCTGGATGCCTCGATCTTTCCCATCGGCCAAGTGTCGAGGTGCCAGGAGGCGCTAGCCAAGCGGGCCAACCGGTGCGCGTACACAATGATTCGCGAGTACAGCCGGTGTAAGAGGACGCAGCTCAAAGAGCAGACGGTGACAAGCGCTGAAGAGCTGCAGGCCGCCTGTCTGGGCGATGCCGGGGTGACGGGAGGGATTCCCGACCCCAAGCGGCTCCTGCGCGGGTCGTGCCGGGACGACATCAGGCGCGCCGTCCGCGAGAAGTGCAGGGGCCTGGACCTGGGGGCGATCCTTCCGGGCAGCGGTCTTAGCTTTCCCTTCCTCTCCTTTTTGACTCAACAGTACGTCGCCGAGGACGTCACGGAACCTTTGGTGGATGCAGCGATCATCACCGTCGACGAGCTGGACGTCTGCGGAAACGGCCTGGTTGAGTTCCCCGAGGAGTGTGACGACGGGAACACAACGAACGGAGATGGCTGCAGCGATACGTGCCCGATCGAAGATGGCTGGGAGTGCTCGGATGAGCCGAGCCTTTGCAACACGATTTGCGGTGATGGGAAGATCCGTGACGCGGAGGAATGTGACGACGGGAACACCGCGAACGGGGACGGCTGCGGCGATACATGCCCGATCGAAGATGGCTGGGAGTGCTCGGATGAGCCGAGCCTGTGCAACACCATTTGCGGGGATGGGAAGATCCTTGGCACGGAGGAATGTGACGACGGGAATGACGTAGAGTGCGATGGCTGTTCGCCCGGATGCACGCTCGAGTTCTGCGGGGACGGGGTGGTGTGTGCGGCGGACGGAGATGGAGACGGCATCCTAGACGATGTGGACAACTGTCCGTTCGTCGCGAACCCTGGGCAGGAGGATGACGGGGGCCTGAACCGCGTGGACCCGGACGGGATCGGGAACACGTGCCAGTGCGGCGACGTGGACGGCGATGGAAGGGTGACGAGCACGGACGGTATGGCGATCTCGGCCTGCGCGCAGGGACTCTCGCCGTGCGCAGGCGGGGGGCCGGAGCTGCTGCCCGAGCCCGGCAACTGCGATGCGAACGGGGACGGCTTGTGCAATGGCACGGACGGGACGCTGGTGGCTCGCAACGTGGTGGGCTTGACGCCGTGCGCCTCGGGGGTAGGCGATACCAATGGCGTGTGCAATGGCGCAACCAAGACGGAGGAGCAGCTCTGTGCGAATGCGCAGCCCGGAGCGGGCGGGGGCGGCGCATCCTTGAACGAAGAGTGTGACGACGGGAACCAGGTCGACGAGGACGGCTGCTCCTCGGAGTGCAAGTTCGAGTTCTGAGGGGACGGGGGGGATCGCAGCCCAATCTCGGGGAGAACTGCGAGCCACCAGGAAGCCTCTGTCCAGATGCGCTGAGCCTATGCAGCGACTTCATAAGCCACGCGGATTGTCCACCCGGTCCGAGCGAGACTCGGCGATCCCAACAACTCGGCACGTTGCATCGCTCGGAGTGGGGTAGCCATCAATACCGCGATCGGCTCTCCCTCAATCACGTTCCCGCTGGACGGGGACTTCACACTGGACCGTGGCGTGGTCGATCCCATCCCGGGCACGGTCTTCTGCACCTGTAACGTCGAGAACCTCCAGTCCGTCAGCCTCATGGGGATCGGTTGCGTTTGCCCGAGGCCGTATTCCCGGCACGGAAGCGCTGGACACGAACCACCGCGTTTCAGCAGGAGGGCCACTTCTCGGGCCGCTTCCTGGCGGTTCTACAGCGCGCCAAGATTGACCGACGGACCGTCAACCCCTTACATCGGCTCCGCCACACGTTCGCGTCGGAGCTGCTGACCAACGGCGTCCCGGTCTTCAAGGTAAGCAGGTGGCTCGGCCACTCGTAGATTCAGTTGACCGTTGACACCTACGGCCATCTCGTGCCTCGCCCGGACGAGCACGAGGCCCTGGACCAGCTCGATGGCGAGCCGATGCCACGTTCTGCCTCAAAAATGCCACAGCGCCCCGGGACGAGCGCGGGAAGGGTCCGCTAAGCTATTGATTCTCCTAGTACGCGCCCGTAGCTCAGCTGGATAGAGCGTCGGACTTCTAATCCGAGGGTCGCAGGTTCGAGTCCTGCCGGGCGTACCAACTAAGGTCTTGTCAGCTCTCGTTCTTTCCTCTGCTGTCGAAGTATAAAAAGCTCTCAACTCCGTGGCGCTTGCTGCCGCATACTGCCGTCTGGTTGCATCAGCGCGTCCGCGTAGCCCTGCCGTTCCGGGGGCCGGAAATGAGCATCGGTGCTGAGTAGCAGCGCAGGCAAAGTCCAGCCGCCTTGTTGCTGGACCCACAGCAGCTTCGTGCCCCGGCTCAAGTGCAAGCTCGCAAACGTGTGCCCGAGCCCATGCGGCGTAAACCGTCGCCCTCCCGCTGCGGCTTTCTAGCTCGATTCCGAGTCAAACCGCGCCACTTTTACCTGCCTTGCGTGTACTATCAAGGCCCAGGAGTTCACCACGATGCGTCTGTCCATCATCCCCATCGGGCTCGGGCTGACACTTGGAGCGACCCTTGTTGTCGGATCAGTGCAGGCCCAGACGGAAGACCATCTCACGTGTTACCAGGTCAAAGGGGACTTGAAGCTCAAGGGCCTCCTCGATCTCACGACACCGCAGTTCGGGCTGGAGGAGGGCTGCAGGATCACTAAGCCGAAGTTCTTCTGCGTCCCGGCGACGAAGAGCAACCTAGACGTGGTGGACGGCAAGACGAAAGAGCCGATCACGCCCCTTCCTTTCAGTGCAGCGCCCGCACCTGGGGATCGGATTTGCTGGAAGGTGAAGTGCCCCGAGCCGTTTCCACCTGATCAGTTGGTGACGGATCAGTTCGGGACACAGACGTTGACGAGACTCAAAGCGAAGCTCCTGTGCACGCCGGCGGTGAAAGGGACGGATTTCTGCGGCGACGGCGTCATCACGGGGACCGAGGCGTGCGAGCCTGCGGACGATGGCGCCTGTCCGGGCTTGTGTCAGCCGGACTGTAGCTGCGGAGTCATCCCCTCGACCTGTGGGAATGGCTTCATTGACGGCAACGACGACTGCGACGGCCTCGACCTGGGTGGAGCGACGTGCCAGAGCCTGGGCCTCGGGGACGGCACACTGGCCTGCACGCTGGGCTGCGGCCTGGACGTGAGCGGGTGCACGCCGTTCCCCTGCTCGTTCCCGGCCACCGGCCAGGTGAGCTGCTGGGACCCTAATGGCACGCTGGTCGCCTGCGCGGGCAGGGGCCACGATGGCGAGATTCAGGCGGGGGAAGCGCTCGCGTACATGGACAACCTGGACGGGACCATCACGGACCTCACCACGGGGCTCGTGTGGGAGAAGAAGAGCGACGACGAGAGCATCCACGACATGGATACGTCGTATACCTGGGACAACGCGTTTGCGGTGCACATCGCGACGCTGAACGACCCCAACGCACCCTTTGCCGGGCACACCGACTGGCGGCTGCCGAACTACAAGGAGCTGGTGAGTATACTGGACCTCGAGCGCATCTCCCCGAGTGTGGACCCGGTATTCAATACCGCTTGCGGGCAAGACTGTACCGTCATGAGCTGCAGCTGCACGGTTCCGTCCGCCTACTGGTCGTCTTCGTCCTTCGCCGGCATCCCGCCAAACGCCTGGCTCGTGGAGTTCCTCATTGGCAACGTAGGCAGCAGCGATAAGGGCAATGGAGGCTTCGTGCGTGCAGTGCGGGGCGGCCTGTGATGGTCTAGGGGGTGACACAGAGCCGCAGATGCAAGCTCGCGCTATTCCTCTTCGTCGGGCTGTTCCGTTAATCCGAGGGTCGCAGGTTCGAGTCCTGCCGCGCGTACCACGCGCAAGCCGGACACGTAGATTGGAGGGATGATGGAATGGCTTCGTCTTGCGTCTGAGGCGTCGGTTGTGCGCAGGGCCCTGGGTTACGCCGTTG
>Ga0209980_10000079_pt1 | contig 46025 bp, 47 predicted proteins | sample CR02metaG_FD_183611 | JGI IMG/M metagenome (GOLD analysis project Ga0209980, IMG submission 183611) | Deep subsurface microbial communities from Mariana Trench to uncover new lineages of life (NeLLi) - CR02 metaG (SPAdes) (version 2) | ecosystem: Environmental > Aquatic > Marine > Ocean trench...
CATAATTAATAGTTATTGTTTGGGCAGAGATTTTTTGAACTAATGGAACTGTATTTTTATCTCTGTTAGCTATTGTAAGGACTTGGCCAATTTTTAGTTTGTCGTTTTTTAGTCCGTTTACTTTTCTAAGGTTTGCTAAGGATACATTATGCTTCTCAGCGATATGTCCCAATGTGTCTCCATTTTTTACGGTGTAGATATTAGGAGTTTTTTGTTGGATTATTTCAGACGAAGTAATTTTCTTTTCGTCGATAGAAGGGCCTACAATTTCATCTTTTGAAACTACTACTTTATTTGTTGAATTATTCCTGTAAGGAATATAAAGGGTTTGCCCAATTTTTAATTTGTCGTTTTTTAGTTTGTTTGAGTCTTTTAAATCTTTGGTTTCAACACCGAATTTTTCGGCAATTTGACTTATAGTGTCGCCACTTTTTACTACATACCTATTATTTCTTTTAAGATTTGATTCCGGAATTAGTAATTCATTACCAATACCTAAATTATTATTACCAAGCTTATTAGCTGTTTTTATATCTTTTACCGATACTCCAAACTTCCTAGATAGATCGTAAAGATTGTCCCCTTTTGTGACAACGTATTTAGTAGCTGCAAAGGCGATTGTTGGAAGAATAAGTGCAATCAATAAAAGAAGAGAACGCCTAAGTATCATACCATACCTCCTAAGAGAAAATTCAAAATTAGTCCAACCCAGAATACAACTGGTTGCCCAGACCAGCTTCTCTCCGTCTTTATATTGATTTAAATTGTCAAAGAACAGGTTTAAAATCCACTGCTAATTTCAGACAGTATACACGATATTAATCCAGAATGTAAAGGTTTTTATGCATATATATTTTTTGCATTAGCTCTGCCGTATTTATCCATGGCGCTTGCGCTTCTCTTAACGTTTTTACTGCCTTAATATTGGAGTATTATTTAGTAGCCATTCATCAAGCGGCAACCCACGGCAGTGTAAAATGTTTACAGTGCCCTCCTCATCCCTTTCTCTTATTAGAACTTGTTCTATTAATTGGGAAGCTATTAGCTCTATGTCGTTATTTTGAAACCCCCTGGTGTCAATTATCTCAGATAATCTAAGCGTAATGATTCCGGTTTTTGATGCACTAAAGTCCTGGTCCCCTGAATGCTCTATGTTAAATGTAACATCTGAGATTTCAGGACCTGAAGTAAATTCCAAGATACTAGTTATACGAATGTAATCAATAGTTGGCAAGATCTATTTGGTCCTATATATTTAATCGATTGTGTTTTCGTATAGATAGAGAAATTCTTCTCCCAGTTCCCAGTTTAAAGTCATAATCCGAATTTCACCACGATCATTGAGCTCCCTTAGAGTTTCGACTATTTCAATTTTAGCTTTGTTGTACTCTAAATCGGGATTGGATTCAAGAATTTTCTCTGTGAGTTTGTTAGTATTTGTATTGTCCTGACCAGAGCCAGAGCATAGTATTTTCAGTAAATCGGTTTCCAACTTATTCATGAGTACCCCCAAAGCTGATCAAAAAAAGAATTTCTTAACAGTTATTTAGAAATTTCCGCTCCTTACATAAGCCCTAGAGTCTAAAACGAAATATAGTGTATTATAAAGTAAAGCGCAATAGTTGCTAGAGTAGTAGTTGATCTATTTACTATAAACTAAATGGCCTATACTGATTTATGAAGCTTCTAATACATACTCACGAATTTCCTCCATTTTTAGGGGGGCTCGCTACAACCAGTTATAAGCTTGCAAAGGGAATCGGCGATTCTACAATAGAAGTTGTAGTTCTTGCCCCAGGCTACTCATCAAATGATAAAGCCGTGGATGGAAATCTACCCTGCAGGGTAATAAGAGTTCCAGGTCTAGGGGGTAAGTGGATAAAGATTATTCCTTTTGCGGAAGTTCTCTTAGGCTGGATATACCTGGTTAAGACCCTAATGAATGAGAAGCCCGATACAGTACTCTTTATAACTGAAGAGGCCGAAGTGGTCGGAGGTCTTTTGCCATTCTTTTCCTTTCATCCTGTGGTTCGAATAGCAGGATCAGGTATTACGACATGTTTTTACGGCAGCAAAATCACCAAAAGGATTATGCGTTTCCCGATGCGTAGACTTTACGATAAATCCCAATTGATAATAGCTGTGAGCAATAGCACTAAAGAACTTATTCAGAGTGTGGGTGTTCCGGAAGAGAAAATAGAGGTTATTTATAACGGGGTCCAGAACTGCATGCTGACAAAAGAAACTGATAGCATGGCAGTTGATAATCTGAGAAAGGAATACGGTATTAGAGATGAAGATAAGGTCCTCCTAACGGTTGCACGCGTGCTGCCCAGAAAAGGTCAGGATACTGTGATAAAAGCGCTACCAACAGTTCTTAAAGAATTCCCAAGATTAAAGTATATGATTGTGGGTGAGGGCAGATACAGGAAGAAGTTTTCAGAGCTTGCCCTTGAGATAGGGGTAAATGATAACGTGATTTTTACGGGCGGTGTCGCTCATGAGGAGACTATCAATTTCTTTGATTTGGCTGATATATTTATCATGCCCAACAGATACTGGAACGATAAAGTTGAGGGGCTTCCAAACTCTCTAATTGAAGCAAGTGCCAGAAGCGTGCCTCTTATAGCAGGCGATCACGGAGGCTCGAGAGAAGCCGTACGAGACAATGTGACCGGTTTGTTGGTGGATCCTCAGAGTGTTGAAGAAGTTGCCCAGGCTATAATAACTATTCTCAAGGATGATAAAATGGCTTTGGAAATGGGTAAATCGGGTAAAGATACGGTAATAAAATTTCATACGGAAGAAGAAATGATTGGAAATTATATAAGTGCAATCAATAAAGTAGTTCAATAAAAAAATGGTTTATGATTACTGACTCAATAAAATGAGTGATTCGAATAAATCACAGAAAAAGCTTTTTATGAACGCCTCCTGGCTGTTTGGTGGAAAGACGGCTTCCGGAATATTTAGCGCTATTCAGACAGTAGTTATTGCTAGAATTCTTGGTGTGAGCGACTATGGTTTGCTCTCACTTATTCTGGCATATGTTGCAGTGCTCAATATGTTTTTTGACTTAAAGGTCTGGGAAACTGCGACTAAATACATAGGGACTTACTGGGAAAAGGGTGAACATGATAAAGCCCGATCCATGATCAAGCTCTCTTACATATTAGATATTGGAAGTGGGGTTGTTGCGTTTATTATAGCAATACTGAGCGCTAAGCTCATTAGTACATATATTATTCACTCGCCTGAAGCTTACGTGTTTATTTGGATTTACTCCATAAGTCTATTTGTCGATACAGCCAATTCAACTTCTGATGCAATTCTAAGAGTTTTTGACAGGTTCAAAAATATTGCCTTTATAAATTCGTTTCAAAAGTTTTTCAGGCTTATTGTGGTGGTAGCGCTCCTTTACTCAGGTTTAGGGATAAAGGGGGTGTTATATGGGTTTATACTCGCGAGTTTTGTCGGTTTTTCTGTAAGAATGTGGCTTGTAATGAAGACTCTTAAACACAACGATCTCCAAGGTTGGCTTAGTGCCGATATTCGATTAATTAGGGATCAATGGAAAGGGATTGCATGGTTTTTAGGTAACACAAGTTTTATTGCTACCCTAAAAACGGGCAATGAAAGATACTTGGGGATACTGATACTTGGTTATTTTGTGGGCAAGGACGCCGTAGCTTTTTATAAAATAGCAAGCTCCATTGCTTCAGTCGTAAACCGGATTGTTGATCCAATATACGAAGCTATTTATCCTGAGCTTGTGAAATTAGCCAGTTCTAACGCGATAGAAGATTTTAAAAATATGATTAAGAGTACTACAAAGAGTTTAGTCTTAATCATAATACCCATTGGGGTTATAATCATAATATTTGCAGAACCTATAATAAGCCTTGTTTTTGGCAAAGATTATGTGCCCGCAACAAATGCACTTAGAATTCTGGCGGCTGCAGTATTGATAGTAAGATGTACATTCTGGATAAATCCTGCACTTCTTTCAATGGGCAGACCCGGACTTAGAACGATAATGGGTGTAATATCAACGTTCATTTATCTAGTTCTTATGTTTCTCCTTGTTCCCGGGTATTCATACATGGGGGCCGCTTTTGCTTTTCTCGGATATTCCATTGTAAGGTCAAGCCTTGCTTTTAAGTTTTTCCATGACGCGCTCAAAAAAATAGAATAATAAGCTCTGAGGAATGTTCATCTACACCTTAAGAGTTTTAATAGTTCACTAGCTCACTAGATTCTAAATGGCTCTCTGGTATATTCGTTTTGTATCTTAGCCTCTCATGATATATATTTTCCCCTTGGATAGTCTAAAAATTGCTTTCTAGAAAAGAGGGATTAGTGCTTATATCAAAATCTAAAAAATTCCTTTTCATTCATATTCAAAAGACAGCGGGCAGGAGCTTTGAGGCAGTTTTAAAAAAGAATCTCCCTGACCTTGAGAGTTTTATGGGCACTCACGACCATGCTTTATGGGCGAAAGAAAAATTAGGTGAGCAGTACTCGGATTACTATAAAGTTGCTTTTGTAAGAAACCCCTGGGACAGACTAGTTTCTTGGTACACGATGATTCAGGAAAAAGGTAGGAAGACTTGGTACAAAAGGATATTTGGTATGAGGAAGTATAATCATCTGACACAATATGTGCTTTCTAATTCTAATTCTTTTGAAGAGTTTCTTTATAATTGTGTGGATACAATAGACGATATTGACGGTAAAAAGAGTATTCTTTATAACCAGCTGGATTATATATCTGAGGAGGACGGCTCTTTAATTGTGGATTTTGTTGGTAAATTTGAGAATCTAAATAGTGACTCATATACAGTATTTCAAAATCTTGGATTAGATAACGTAAGCCTGCCTCATATAAATAGTTCTAAACATAGAAATTACCGTACATATTATACTGAGGAAACAAAAGAGGAGGTTTCTAAAAGATTTGCAAGGGATATAGAATTCTTTGGCTATGAGTTCTAATCAGTGGGTGATAATACCCTATAATATTTTAGAAACTTCAATTCGCAAATAAACATGAACCCATTATCAGCATTTAAAGTCGCATACCGTGCTATCGAATCTAATAAAATTCGTTCAATTCTAACAACGTTGGGAATTATTATAGGGGTTGCGGCCGTAATAAGCTTGGTTGCAGTTACCCAGGGCGCTGAGAAAATGATAGAGGACCAGCTGGCAAGTCTTGGCGGAAGCTCTTTTATTGTAAAGACCGGGAAGAGAGGAGTGGGACCGGGGTCTCAGGAAAAGGCTTATATTCTGACCCCTAAAGATGCTGAGGCCATTAAAGAGTTAGATATCGTAACTCATGTGTCTCCACTTATTGATTTAGGACAGCAGATTATATGGGGAAACCAAGATTGGTATACTCTGATATTAGGAGTGGCGCCGGATTTTGTTTATATAAATGACTGGTTCCCCGATCGTGGCAGTTTTTTTAACAATCAGGATGTAGCGGGAACAGCGAGAGTCTGTGTTCTTGGCAAAACAGTTGCATCAAATCTCTTTGGATCCGAAAATCCAGTAGGTCAGACCGTTAGAATCAATAAAAGTATATTCAGCGTAATAGGGGTAATGAGTTCACTTGGGCAAACCTCAGGAGGAAGGGATCAGGACGATGTTGTATTAATTCCTTTCACAACATTTCAGAAGAGAATAAAGGCTATTGATAATGTAGAAAGTATTTCCGTTTCCGTAAGATCCTCAGAAGAAATTCCCATAGCTGAAACACAAATTATAAATCTTTTAAGAGAGCGTCATCGCTTTGGTGCTGATGAGGAAGATAATTTCTATATAAGGAGCCAACTGAGCATCATAAACCGAATTTTCGCAATTTCCAGGATTATGACAATCCTCCTGGCTAGTGTTGCGTCGATTTCGTTAATAGTCGGAGGTATCGGCATTATGAATGTAATGTTGGTTTCTGTAAGCGAAAGAACAAGAGAGATTGGAATAAGGATGGCAGTTGGAGCTAGGGAAAAAGATATAATGGTACAGTTTTTAATAGAATCGGTCATGCTTTCACTTGCTGGTGGTGCAATTGGGGTTCTAGTGGGGATCATCGGATCACAAGTAGCTTCTTATTTTACCAATTGGCCTGTAGTGATTTCTTTTAGTGCCGCATTATTGGCATTTAGTGTCGCTGCGATTATAGGAATATTTTTTGGAATATACCCTGCACGTAAAGCGTCTAAGTTAGATCCTATTGAAGCCCTAAGATATGAATAATTATCTCAAAAACTTTCTCTTAATATTTTTCACGGTAATTATTGCACTGTTGGTAGTTGAAGGTCTCTCAAGACTCTTTTTTGACCCTATTGATTTTCTAAAGCCTAAAACTGTATCTGACGAAGTGTTGAGATATAAGATAGAGCCTAATTCCGGAGCCCATGATTCCTGGGGATTTAGAAATAAATCTGTACCTGAAACAGTGGATATAGTTGCGGTTGGGGATTCACATACATATGGCATAAGCGCTACAGCCAGTAACTCTTGGCCCAACACTCTGGGAAGAATTTCAGGAAAAGAGACTTATAACTTATCACTCGGAGGCTATGGTCCGGTTGAATACTTATACCTAATGGAGGAAAAGGCATTAAAACTGAATCCGGAACTCATTATTGTTGGTTTTTACCTGGGGAACGATCTAAAGGATTCACTAACAGCAGTATACACAGTTCCTATTTGGGAAGATTTAAGAAATGCTGAAATTGCTTCTGTTCTTGAGGATAAAAAAGATGATAAAAGAACTAATACTAATAACATTAGTGATTGGTTCGCAGCTCACAGTGTATTGTACAGAATTGTTAGCTCCTCATTTATAGGTGATAGTCTGAGACAGAGTAGGAGAATAAAAAAAGGGGAGGATGTTTTAATGCTTGATGCTGCGGATTATGGGATTCATACGGGGTTCACCCCTGACAGTAGGTTAAAGGGCCTTGACTTAAGTAACTCTGAAGTTAGGGAGGGGCTCAGACTAACTCTTGAGTTCTTCAATAAAATGAATCAGCTGGCCAAGGAAAAAGTTATTGATTTTCTGGTAGTAATAATACCAACTAAAGAAAGCGTGTTTTCAGAATTCATTTTAACAAGTGACGAATTAAGCAATTCAGAAAAGCTTAAAAGACTTATAGAAAATGAAGATGTAGTTAACAAAGTAGTAAAAGCATATTTCAAAGATCATGGTATTGCTTATGTAGATGTTCTAGAGAAGTTGAGAGAAGCCGCAGGCAGGGAGCAAATATATCCTAATAATTTTGGGGGACATTCGAATAAAAATGGATATAGAATAATTGCCAATTCTATAAATCAATACCTCAAATCGGATAATAGTCAGTAGATCTTCTAAATGTGAAGTATTTACATAGACGTATTTACATAACAGCATTCAACTTTTATAATTTCCCTTCTCAATAACTATGAAAAATATGCCTGGTACTAAGATTAAGATATGTGGAATTACGAATATAGAGGATGCCTTGCTGGCTTCCCAATTGGGAGCTGATGCGTTGGGTTTCATATTCTACAGAGAAAGCAAAAGGTATATAGATCCTGAAATTGCACGGGGTATCATTTCAAATTTGCCGCCCTTTATTACAACTGTAGGGGTTTTTGTAAATCAGGAGCTTGATGAGATAATAGCAATTAAAGATATGGCTCGAATTGATGCCGCCCAATTGCATGGAGACGAAAGTCCCGAATTTTGCAGCCTCATCCCTTTTAAAGTTATTAAGGCTATAAGAGTAAAAGATAGTTTAGATGTAGATAGAGTTGCGCAATATCCTGTGCAAGCTATCCTTTTTGATACGTATTCCGATGTCCAATACGGCGGAACTGGTAAAAGTTTTAACTGGGGGATCTTACAAAACATTTCAAACACTAGCAGAATTATTCTTTCTGGCGGACTTAGTCCCGATAACGTTGCCGAGGCCATCAGTACTGTGAAACCATATGCTGTTGATGTTAGCAGCGGAGTTGAGGGTTCACCGGGGAAAAAAGATCATATGAAGCTAAGAAAATTTATTGAGGCGGTAAAAAATGGAAACTAAAACAACCTTACCAGATCAATTAGGACATTACGGTGTATTTGGGGGCAGATACGTTTCTGAAACCCTTATGCCTGCTATTTTACAGTTGGAAAAGGCATATATGGAAATAAAGGATGATCCTAAATTTAAAGAAGAGCTCAACTATTATTTGTCAGAATATGCAGGACGTCCCACCCCACTTTATTTTGCCCAGAGAATGACTGATAAGTTAGGCGGGGCAAAAATTTATCTTAAGCGCGAGGATTTGGCCCACACTGGGTCACACAAGATTAATAATACTATAGGGCAGGCTATTCTAGCCTCCCGAATGGGTAAGAAAAGAATAATAGCTGAAACAGGCGCTGGGCAGCATGGGGTTGCAACGGCCACTGTTGCTGCTTTGTTCAATATAGAATGCGAGATATTTATGGGCCTTGAAGATACCAGACGCCAGGCGCTTAATGTTTTGCGAATGAAGCTGCTTGGCTCAAAAGTTAGAGAAGTTACTCAGGGCACCCAAACTTTAAAAGACGCGATGAATGAAGCGATGAGGGATTGGATTACTAATGTTAGAGATACTTTCTATATCATAGGAAGTGTGGCTGGACCACACCCTTACCCTATGATGGTTAGGGATTTTCAATCGGTTATAGGAAACGAAGCAAGAAAACAGATACTCGAAAAAGAGGATAGGCTGCCCGATCTGCTTATTGCCTGTGTGGGAGGCGGTTCAAACGCTATGGGGCTTTTCTATCCGTTTCTTGAGAATGAAGATGTGAAGATGACCGGTGTAGAGGCCGCGGGTGCAGGAATAGACAAGGGCAATCACGCAGCAACTATCTCAGCTGGTACAGTAGGAGTTCTGCACGGAAGTAAAACTTATCTGCTTCAAGATGAAAATGGGCAAATTAAAGGCACCCACTCTATAGCAGCAGGACTTGATTACCCGGGAGTAGGTCCTGAGCATTCTTATCTTAAAGATGCCGGGCGGGTTTCATATACAAATGTTACAGACGGTGAAGCGCTTGAGGGTTTTCAATTCATATCCCAGGTTGAGGGAATAATTCCTGCGTTAGAGACCTCACATGCTATTGCATACGCTATGAAAACTGCACCAACAATGCCTAAAGACTCAATAATAATTATTTGTTTATCTGGGAGAGGAGACAAGGATATGAATACGATAGCCGACCTTATGGAAGGCGATAACTCTCAATAAGCTGATAATTGAATGCTATGGTTTTTCGGTTTCTCCTAGGCCCTAGCCAGTCTTGACTTTGGGTATGGAGGTGTTAGAGTTTGACCCTAATGCAAGTGCACGGGGTTGGAGTTTTTATTAATCTTACATAGCAATACCTATCCGGAATAAGGGCCTAAAATGAATAAAGTCTACGGTTTGACATACATTATGATCGGCCTTTTTCACTTTAAATAAACTACAAAACAATAGCTCATGAATAGAATAACTACTAAGTTCAATGAACTTAAAGAAAAGGGAAGAATTGCTTTAGTTACCTATATTACAGCGGGTGATCCATCGCTTGAATTTAGTGAAGAGATTGTTCTTAAGCTTGAAGAAAGCGGTGCAGACATTATTGAGCTTGGGATTCCGTTTTCTGATCCCATGGCTGATGGGCCCACTATACAATTGGCGTCTGAAAGGGCTCTAAGTTGCGGTACCACTCTTAAAGGGGTCTTAGAGGCGGTAGGGCGTATAAGAAAAGTGTCGGAGGTTCCTATAATACTGTTTGGATATTTCAATCCTTTTTTTCACTACGGACTAAAAGAATTCTCAGAAGATGCAGCTCAGGCCGGAGCAGATGGTGTTCTTGTTGTAGACCTGCCTCCTGAAGAAGCCGCTGAATTCAAAATACACACTGACAAAGCTGGGCTCGATCTCGTATTCCTGCTCGCCCCAACAAGTACGACTGAGAGGGTTGAACTCGTTGCAAGCCATGCAAGCGGATTTGTCTATCTAGTTTCAGTAACGGGTGTTACAGGTGTAAGACCGGACTTAAATTACTCTCTGGACACATTGGCAGATCAGATAAAGACCACAACTGGTCTTCCTGTTGGGGTTGGTTTTGGTGTTTCTTCTCCAGAGCAGGTAGAAGAAATAGCCAAATATGCTGATGCCGTGATAGTAGGGAGCGCCATTGTGAGAATAATAGAGCAGCACGGAAGCGATAAAGATAGTCTTTTAAAGGAACTCTCTAAATTTATTAATGGTTTAAGCGGGGCTTGTAATAAGCTAGGATTAGAATTGAAAGAAGAGGCAAAATAAAAGTATGCAGAAAGAGCTTAAACGATACCTTTTTATCGGAGATTTTGATTCTCTTCTCCTTGGGCTTTTCTCAAAGCGTGGTGAAGTTATATGGGTGAGCTCACTTGATGAAGCGCTTAATCAAACGGGTAATTTTTCGCTAATAATGCTGGAAAATAATTTTTTCACTCCCGAGATTTCAAACGAACTATCTATTCATTACCCTCAGACGCCCTTAATCGTAAGTAATGGGGATGAACATGAAGAGCCGCCTCCTTCAGTAAGATTTGTGGCATTTCATAAAATACTTTCCGAGCAGATTGAGCGTGAGGAGAGACTTGCAAAAACAGAGCTTCGAGTTGAGGAATTACGACAGGCTCATGCAGGAGCAAAGAAGCTTCTAATACTACTACATGATCACCCTGATCCCGATTCTATCGCCAGTGCGCTAGCTCTTAGAACTTTACTAAAAAGAAATAAGCAAACTGCAATTATAGGACATTTGGGAGAGCAGATATCCCGTCCGGAAAACGTTGCTATGATAGAGCTTCTCGAGATAGATTTAGAGACTCTTACCCCTTCCAAGTTAAAAAACTTTGATTCAATTGCTCTTGTTGATGTACAGCCACCGTTTTTCGGTGAGAAGCAAATACCTGAAGTTGATACCGTGATTGACCACCACCCCTTAGTTGGATCATACGATGCAAAGTTTAAGGAGATAAGGGCAGAAGAGGGCGCAACATCCACAATTTTCACCAAATATTTACGTGCGGCGCAGGTGGATATCTCTGAAAGACTTGCAACTGCACTCCTGTACGGTATTAAGACTGATACTATTACCCTTAACCGTGACGCGAATCCTGATGACGTGGAAGCGTTTACATTCTTATATCCGCTTGCGAACCTTGCACTCTTAAGACGTATAGAACGCGCTGAAGTGCCACCGTCCGAGATTAAGTCCCTAGGACAGGCGCTTGCCAATCACTGGATTAAAGAGGGAATTTTCTTCGTTAACGTTGGAAGGGTTGACAGGGAATATCTGATTCCTAAGACGTCAGATTTCGGGATTCAGGTAAAGGGGATCGAATGGTCTGTTGCATTTGGGATTTTAGGTAACTCCCACCTAATAATTTCCGTAAGAAATGTGGGATATGTCAAAAGTGCCGGCCGCCTGGTAAGAGATCTATTTAAAGATATAGGCAGCGCGGGCGGGCACCGCTCGGCGGCAAAGGCAGTAATACCTTTAAGTAAAGTGCGAAAGACAATAGGTAAAGGTTCTCAGGATAAGATCAAAAAATGGCTCACCGATATCTTTTCCAAAGCTGTTACCGAAAAAGCCGAAGAAGATAGTCAATAAATCATTTTCCTCCTTACATTTTTTAGTTCAATAAAACCCGGTATTACAAATTGAATACATTCTGATTTAATAATATACTCCTAGCTAATATGAGAATAATTTTTATGGGCACACCCGAGTTTGCGGTACCTTCTTTAAGGGCATTGATTGAATCCGAAGATGATGTGATAGCCGTTGTGGCACAGCCTGATAAACCCAAGGGTAGAGGCCGGAAACTCACCTCACCACCTACTAAGATTCTTGCAGAGGAATATAATATTCCTGTTTTGCAGCCTGAGAAAATTAAAACTGAAGAGTTTTTGAAAGAACTAAAGGAACTTAACCCCGATTTAATATGTGTTACTGCATACGGCAAAATCCTTCCAAAAGAGTTACTGGAACTCCCGCAATACGGTTGTATCAATGTCCATGCTTCGCTGCTTCCAAAATACAGGGGCGCAGCTCCGATTAATTGGGCTGTAGTAAGAGGCGAAAGAGAAACAGGTATTACTACAATACTAATGGATGAAGGAATGGATACAGGGGATATGCTTATAATAAGGGGAATTCAAATTCAAGATGAAGACGATGCAGGGAGTTTATCTGAGAAGCTTTCTAGTCTAGGTGGAGAGCTTCTACTGGAAACCCTCTGTCAGCTTAAAGAGGGGAAGTTGAACCCAGTTAAACAGGATGAATCTCAAGCTACTTACGCACCTATGCTTAAGAAAAGCGATGGTGAGATAAATTGGGAGAAATCTGCTTTAGAAATATGGGATCTTATAAGGGGGATGAACCCCTGGCCCGGCACGTTTACCAAATTTAGTAATAAGTCTCTAAAAATATACAACGCAAGTGTTACGCATGGTCATGGAGAGCCTGGTGAGGTAATAGAGTCAGGATTGGGCATTCTAAGAGTTGCGACTGGAGCGGGCGCTCTGGACATATTAGAACTACAATTAGAAGGCGGGAAACGCTTAGATATTAAATCCTTTCTTGCTGGAAGGAGGATTGATAAGGGCACTATTTTGGGTAACTGAAGGTCATTGTTCGCATCTTTTATTAATACCCAGCTCTAGAAGGTGAGAGCGTATCTCTTGTTTAAGAATGTCATTACTTTTTATTCCACTGCATGCCTCAATAAGAAACTTTTCAGCTTCCACTTTGGATCCGAGGTTTAAGTATAAGACTCCCAAAGTGTCCAGTGCATACGGGGGGATTTCTTCCAGGTTATTAGTTGCTCTAATCATGAGTTGAAGGCCTGTCTCATAGTCTACTCCCGTTTCAATATATAGTGACGCAAGATTATTTGCAGCTTCTAAATTTGTTTCATCTTTTTTTAGCGCTTTCTTATAATATTTTTCCGCTTCAGTATATTCACCTTTCCTGAAATAAACGTTCCCCAAATTCACAAGCGGAGTAATAAGTGTGGTGTCACTGTGAATCGCTCTTTTATACTCTCTAATAGCTAGATTATATTTGCCCTCTCTTTCATAAATTACTCCCAGATTATTATGCTCTTCTGCGCTAAGCGGGTCTTTCATAAAGATTGATCCGTGAAGGGAAGCGCAGCCTGCTAATGAAATACAAAAGATAAATAATATGATACGGAGTATGTTTAGAGAATATTTCACTTCTTTATTACTAACATCAATCTGTTCATTTTTTTCCATTCACTGTTCAGTTTGTCAAAGCTTATTTCCTGCTCACTTTCAAATCCGGTGTGAAGGAGGATCACTCTTTTCTCGTCGTTATAACCAAAGGCAACGTAATAATGAGGAACGCTGACTTTCCACTTGCCCTTCTCGACAAGTAGGATAATAGGTTGTTGATTATCTATATGCAACTTAAGTGATTCTATATCCCCGTTCGTTGTTTCCACTGAGTAGCCGTTCTCTCTGGCAAAATTCTCCATATCTGAAATAAGCGCACCGTTTAATTCAGGAATGTAAACTTCCTGCCCTATTTCATCCTGATCAATGTTCTGGCCATAGAATTGCATAACCGATGCCATTGCCGCGGGACCGCAGAATTTATCTTTTTGTTTCACGAAAGGCACATTTTCTACAACCACTAGGTCATATTCATTCGCGGTCAATTCAGGTGCAGATTCTTTTTGGATGCAACTCGTTATAAAAAATATCGAAGCTAACGGAATTAGAAGTAAAAAGTAAATCCTAAACATCGAGAATTCTTTTATTTAGTTATACCCTTTTATATAAATATACTATCAGCAGTACTAGGGCGACTATAACAAGAATAGTAATTACAATTGCTAGCCCACCGTCGCCGCCGGCCGGTATACGGTCGGCAAGTGATGCTATTTGATGCACCTGCTCATCACTCATCTCGCCTATTTTTTCTGATACTTCTTCTTTAGTGAGTCCGTGACCCATCAATTTTTCCGCAACAATTTTATTCTCTAAAGCCCGCTTTACTTTAAGTTCATTTATTTCTCTTATTGTTGATGCGTTTTCCCTGGGGGATATCATTTGAGACTCTGTTACAGCTGCATTGGCGTTTGTAGATATTAGAGAAACAGGGACAAAAGTTATTAGTACTAATAATACTATCGTGATGTTATATCCTCTTCTAGCTGCAAGTATCATCCTTGGGCTCCTTTTTCTAGTGGGTTGTAAAAAGTTATATATATTAAAACTGATAAATTGTCTCAGACAAAGTGGTTTTTAAAATTGTCAATGCAACAATTTAGAAAAGTCGAATTTCGTTGCCAAAAAAAGCTTCCATGGTAGTATAACAAACCTTATGTTGCATGTATTAACGGGAACTATAAAGGGCAGAAAGCTCAAGGTTCCTAAGGGGCAAAAGATTCGCCCTACGACAAGTAGGGTCAAGAAATCGATCTTTGACACTCTGGGTGATATTTCAGGTGTGAAAGTTCTCGATATATTTGCCGGCTCGGGTGGGCTAGGTATTGAGTCTCTTAGCCGAGGGGCGGAGCATGTGACTTTTATTGAAAAGGATCCGTCAGTTTTTAAGATACTGAATGAAAATTACACACGCTGCGGTTTTTTAGATAAAGCGACACCTATTTGCTCTCACTATAAAGAGGCTTTATCAAGGATCAGGAACAAAAAGCGGATTTTCGACCTAATATTCATTGATCCGCCCTATAAGCTATATGATGATCTTGAGGTGAAGGATTTTATACTTGATGTCTCTGAATTATTGGATGAAGAAGGGCTTATTGTAATAGAGCACGACCACAAAATTGAAGATACGCCACCAGGTTTTAAGAGAACTACTAAGCGATTTGGAGGTACACATGTTAGTTATTTCAGGAAGGGTGAATAATTATGAAAATTGCAATCTATCCGGGATCCTTTGACCCCTTTACATATGGGCATGAAAATATTATCGAACGTAGTGTAAAGGTCTTCGATCAGATTATAGTAGCCGTTGCACATAATACTTCTAAAAAAACTATTTTCACAGTCGCAGAAAGAGTCGAGATATTAAATGAGGTATTTAAAAACAGAGACGATGTGAAAGTGGATTATTTTGAGGGACTGTTAGTAGAATATATAAAAAAGATGGGCACAAATGTAGTGCTGAGGGGAATGAGGACTGTTTCCGATTTTGAATTTGAGATGCAGATGGCCCTTGCCAATAAAACTCTGAGCTCTGAGCTTGAAACCGTATTTATGGTAACGGATAGTGAGTTCTCACATATAAGCTCTTCTGTAATAAAAGAAGTTGTATCGTTAAATGGATCAGCCTCACATATGGTTCCAGAAATTGTAGAAACAAGATTAAGGGAAAAGCTTTTAAGAAGTTAGGAGGATTTATACTCTATGAAATTGTCTGTACGCGCGCAAAGACTGCAACCTTCGGCAACTCTAACTATAACGGCAAAAGCAAAAGCACTTAAATCCCAGGGAGTGGATGTAATCGGATTTGGAGCGGGGGAGCCTGATTTTGACAGCCCGGATCATGTTAAAGAAGGTGGCATTCGAGCTATTAATGAAGGTATGACAAAATATACCGGAGTCGGCGGTATAGATGAATTAAAAGACGCGATTATTCACAGATTAAAAGAAGATCATAATCTTGAGTACGAGAAGTCTGAGATAATTGTATCGGTAGGTGCTAAACATACGCTCTACAATGTGACGCAAGTGCTTTTTGAAAGTGGGGACGAGGTTATTATTCCAGCACCTTACTGGGTTTCTTACCCGGAGCAGATAAGGCTTGCAGAAGCAATGCCCGTAATCTTGGATACTAAAGAATCCGAGGGATTTAAAATTAATCCCCAAGACCTTAAAAATCATATAAATTCAAATACAAGAGCTCTAATTTTGAACTATCCTTCAAATCCAACGGGGGCTACTTATAATGAACAGGAGTTAAGAGCAATAGTAGATGTCGCGATGGACGCGGGCCTTATAATAATTTCAGATGAGATATATGAGAAGATTATTTATAACGGCTTCAAGCACGTTCCTGTTGCCTCATTAGGGGAAGATATTAAAAAGTCTACTATTCTTGTAAATGGTGTATCAAAGACCTATTCCATGACCGGATGGAGAATAGGCTACGCTGCCGGTGACAAGGGAGTAATTAGTGCAATGAGTAAGCTCCAAGGACAATCCACATCAAACCCTACTTCGATTTCTCAGTGGGCTGCAGTTGCCGCTTTTACCGGTCCACACCAAATTATTGAGGATAGAACTAAAGAGTTTGAGCAAAGAAAAAACTACATTGTTCAGAAGCTAAACGACATTCCTGAAATTAGCTGCTTCAGCCCGCAGGGGGCTTTTTATGTATTCCCCAATATATCCGGATACTTCGGCAAAGAGTTCGGTGGAAAGGTTATAAAGGACTCACTCGACTTTACTGAATTTATTCTCGAGGAAGCTAAAGTGGCCGTTGTACCTGGAGTTGCATTTGGTTCTGATGACCATGTAAGAATCTCCTATGCAACCTCCATGGATGATATCATCAAGGGGATGGAAAGGATTACAGAAGCGGTAAAAAAACTCTCTTAAGCCTGGTCCCACCTGGAATTATCTCTTTTTATCGTTCATTATAAAATTGCTGCGTACATTTGCGGGTTTAGCGTAAAGTGTGGGTGTAATTACTACTCATGAATAAAATAAAACTTGGTCTTCCGATCTCACTCACAGGAAATTATTCAATTCAAGGCAAAGAAAGCTTTGAAGGGGTAAAGCTTTGGGTTCGGGAAATTAATGCTCAGGGCGGAATTTTCATAAAAGACTTAGATGCGCGCCTGCCTGTAGAGTTTATCTATTCCGATGACGAAAGTTCAGTAGATAGATGTAGAGCTATTACGGAAAAATTAATTTTAGAAGATGAGGTTGATCTACTTTTAGGGCCTTATTCAAGCTCACTTGCTCTGGCCGCCTCTGAAGTTGCCGAAGAGCACAATAAGACTCTATGGAATCACGGCGGCGCTACTGATGAGATAGAGGAGAGGAACTTTAAAAACGTAATAAGCTCTATTACCCCCGCGAGCCAGTATGCAGCCGGAATAATAGAAGTTGTAAGAAAAGAGGATCCTAACGCTAGGAGAATTGCTGCGTTCAGTGCCGTGAACAGCGGATTTTCAACTCGCGTTGCAAATGGGGCTAAGCTATATGGGGAAGAGAGGGGATTTGACGTTAAGGAGTTTAAGTTTATTTCGGGAACTAAGGATTTTTCTGGCTTCCTTGATACTCTCAGAGACTATGAAGCCGATCTAATTCTTGGAATGGGGCGTGCAGAAGATGATCTTGCTCTAGCAGGGCAGATGATGGCAGAAGGGATCTACTCAAAAGCAGCAGGGTTTATAGTTGCTTCAATAAAACTGTTTAAGGATCAATTTGGGGACGCATCCGAAGGCTTCTTATCTTCTCCCCAATGGGAAAAAGGAATACAAATAAGCCCCGATATAGGGCCAACACCTGAGGAATTCTTTTCAAAATTTGTGTCTGTATACAGCAAAGAGCCCGATTTCGTAGCCGCACAGGGATACAATGTCGGAATAATAATAGAGAAGTGTATTCAGGAGGCCGGAACTTTAGATGATTTAGCGCTCAGAGAAGTCGCCAAGGGAGCTCAGTTTAGAACATTCTACGGGGATTTCAAAACAGATTCTAACGGCAATCAGATAGGGCATAAGATGGTTGTAGTACAGTGGCAAAAAGGTGAGAAAGTTATCGTTTATCCGGATTCTATCGCACAGGCTAAAATTGTATATCCCATGACGCGGCCTCGGTGAAAATTTCCCTTTAAGTTTGTGATTAAGATTCATAGTATATAAACTCTCAAATAGAATGATAGACTTATATTAATAAAGAGATTTTTATGACTGAAACCGAAGAAAAAGTTGTACAAGCACGGGAAGTAGTGGAAAGCGCCTCCAATATAGTAGTTCTAACGGGAGCCGGGATTTCTTCTGAGAGTGGTGTCCCAACATTCAGGGGGCAGGAGGGGCTTTGGCAAAATTACAGACCCGAAGAGCTTGCGACCCCTGAAGCGTTTTGGAAAGACCCGAAACTAGTATGGGAATGGTATGACTGGAGAAGAAATGCTGTAAAAGATGCCAAACCTAATCCCGGGCATTACGCACTGGCCGAATTAGAAAACAATGTGCCAAATCTTACTCTGGTTACACAAAACATCGATGGTCTTCACCAGATGGCGGGGAGCAGCAATGTTACTGAAATGCACGGCAATTTGTGGCAGATAAGGTGCACCAAATGCGGAGATATTGAACAAAACTTTGATGTGCCGCTAGCTGAGTTGCCTCCCAAATGCAAGAAATGTGGTGAAATGGGCAGACCAAATGTAGTATGGTTTGGTGAGATGATCGAAATGTCTCTAATAGACAAGGTGCTCAAAGCAATAGAAGAGTGTCATGTAATGCTTATTATCGGGACATCAGGAGTAGTTGAGCCTGCTGCTTCGATGGGACTTGTGGCTAAGCAAACAGATAAAACTGTCATTGAAATTAACCCTGAAGAAACTCCAAGCTCGGGTCTTTATGATATAGTGATCCGCGAAAAATCCGGGGAAATACTCCCTTTACTTTTCACATCTAACAGAACATTAAGCTGATTTATTGATTGCGAGCTGCGCAGCTACTTTTATAGCCTGAATCATGCTCGAAGGATCGGCCTTTCCTTTCCATGCAATATCAAATGCGGTTCCGTGATCAGGTGAAGTCCTTATTATCGGAAGGCCAAGTGTAATGTTTACACCCTCATCAAATGAGAGCATTTTAAAAGGGATTAATCCCTGATCATGATACATTGCTACTACAGCGTCCCATTTTCCCTGGTTGGCATAATAAAATAAAGTGTCGGCGGGCAGCGGGCCTTCTATATTAATTCCCATTTTCCTAGCTTCTTTTACTGCCGGTATTATGTGATTGATCTCTTCTTTCCCGAACGCACCCGATTCCCCGGCGTGCGGATTAAGCCCGCAAGCCACTATTTTAGGGTCTCGTATATTGAAGAGGTCCTTAAGGGAGTCGTGGGCGATACAAATAGTTGAGATTACTCTGTCTTTAGTAATAAGTCCCGGGACGTTTGAAAGAGCGGTGTGTATAGTTACGAGCATTACTTTGAACTTGCTCCCTTCAAACATCATTACAGCATTGTCTGCTCCAGTAAGATCTTGTAGCATCTCGGTATGTCCGGGATAGACTGATCCTGCAAGGTGAGTCGATTCTTTACTTATTGGCGCCGTAACTACAGCATCAATAACTCCTTCCTGAGCTGAGTTAACTGCGGTGCTTATATAATCCAGACTAGCCTGCCCCGCTTTCCTGTCTACCGCGCCGGGGTTTAAGTCGTCTTTGCCGAAATTCGAGCAATCCTCTATCTTAATATTTGTTTTTAAACCACTATTATTTGCTACCATCTGTATAATCTCGGCATTTCCGAATACTACAGTTTCACATAACCCCCGTATCTCTGCACAGGAAAGCGCTTTGACAATTACCTCTGGTCCAATTCCGTTCGGATCTCCCATTGTAATGCCGATTATTGGTTTTTTAGACATGCAATCCTCTTACAAATAATTCACTATGCATAAATAAAATGACGGTTTTAGATTCTAAATAGTTTCTCGGCGTTAGCTTTAGTTATTTCTGCAATCTCATCAAATGATATTCCCCTCACATCAGAGATTGTCTCAGCCACATGTTTTACATAAGAGGGCTCATTTGGTTTCCCTCTGTGGGGAACCGGGGCAAGATAGGGGGAGTCGGTTTCAATAAGTATTTTATCCTTGGGGATTTTTTTTGCCGCTTCCCTTAATTCTTCAGATCTCTTATAAGTCACGATTCCTGAAAAAGAAATATAATAGCCTAGGTCTAAATATTTCTTTGCGGTATCATAATCTCCAGTGAAACAATGAATAACGCCGGGAGTATCCGCAGCGCTTTCCTTAGTTAAAATTTCGATCATATCCTGATCGGCGTTGCGGACATGAATGATTATAGGAAGATTGTGCTTTTTTCCCAGACGAATGTGCTCAGTGAATGAGTCTATTTGTACTTCTTTTTCAGAATTCATATAAAAATAATCAAGCCCCGTCTCACCAATAGCTACAACTTTGTCATTTTCTGCAAAATGGTCAATTCCTATAAGCACCTCTTCACTCATTTGATCTGCAGAATGAGGATGTACGCCTGTCGTAGCAAATATGTAATCATATTCTTCAGCTAACGAGATTGTAGCTTCAGTCGAGGGGATATCCGAGGATATAGAGACGATTTTGTTGATATTATTCTCTTGGGCTCTCTGTAATACTTCTGGTAGGTTCTCTAAAGAAACTAAATGAGCATGGCTGTCAATAAGCATTATTTCTCGGTTTTGTCTTTAATTATAGATAAGGGAGGCGTCTTAATGTCAGTGGATTTACCTAAATTCTTGCTTTCTAATCCCTTATCTTTTAGGAGTTCTTTTAATTCAGACATAAATTGATTCACATCTTTAAATGATCTATATACTGATGCAAACCTTACATAAGCGACTTCATCTGTTTCGTAGAGTTTTTTTATAACTCTCTCGCCAATCTCGCGGCTATCTACTTCTCTATCTCCTCTTTCTTGCAGCTCTCTTTCAAGAGACGAGACAAAGCTTTCGATTACGTCCATGCTTATAGGTCTCTTCTCACAGGCTTTTATCATTCCGGTCAATATTTTGCTTCGATCAAAAGGTTCTCTACCCCCATCTTTCTTAACAATCAGGAGTTCTACTTCTTCCACTCTCTCATATGTCGTGAAGCGCCTTTTACAGTCAAGGCATTCCCTCCGTCTCCTTATGGATGTTTCTTCCTTCGTGAGACGCGAGTCGATAACCTTACTTTCTAAGCTGGAGCAAAATGGGCATTTCATCTATACGAGCCTGTCCTTATACATTGGAAATTTATGGCAAAGTTCCCTTACATCATCTTTTATTCGTGAAAGAACTTTTTCGTTGTCGATGTTTATTAGTGCCTCATTAATAAATCCGGCGATAACTCCCATTTCATCTTCCTTCATACCCCTTGTTGTAATCGCAGGAGTTCCGATCCTTATACCGCTAGTAATTGTCGGAGGATGCGGGTCAAATGGAATCGCGTTCTTGTTTACAGTTATACCTGCAAGCTCTAATGTGTCCTCTGCTATCTTGCCGGTAAGTTCAGTTTCTCTTAGATCAATTAGTACCAGGTGAGTATCTGTACCGCCTGAAACAAGATTGAATCCTGCCTCCAACATGCATTCCCCTAGATACTTAGCGTTTTTGACTATTTGATTTTGATATTCTATAAACTCAGGCGTTAGAGCCTCTTTGAACGCCACTGCTTTTGCTGCGATAGCATGCATTAATGGTCCGCCTTGCGAGCCTGGAAAGACCCTGCTATTTACTTTTTTGGCATGTTCTTCTTTCATCATAATCATACCGCCTCTTGGGCCTCTTAGTGTCTTATGAGTAGTAGTTGTGACATAGTCGCAGTGAGGGATAGGGTCTGAATAAAGCCCTGCCACTACGAGCCCTGCCGGATGAGCAATGTCAGCCATAAGTAAGGCGCCACATTCATCAGCTATTTCTCTGAACTTCGAGAAATCAATGTCCCTCGGATACGCGCTCCAGCCTACTACTATTAGCTTCGGGCTGTGCTCATGTGCAAGTTTCTTAACTTCATCATAATCTATTAAGCTGGTGTCTTCCGTAACCCCGTATGGAACTATGTTAAAAAGCCTTCCTGAGAAATTTACCGGACTCCCGTGCGTCAAATGGCCCCCATGTGCAAGATTCATTCCCAATACGGTGTCCCCGGGTTGTATAGCGGCAAAGTATACCGCCATATTTGCCTGAGAACCCGAGTGTGGCTGAACATTAACAGCGTCACATCCAAAGAGTTCTTTTGCTCTATCTCGAGCCAGGTCTTCCGCAATGTCTACAAATTCACATCCGCCGTAGTATCTTTTGCCGGGCAGCCCTTCTGCATATTTGTTAGTGAGTACGGATCCGGAGGCCTCAAGTACTGCTTCACTAACATAATTTTCAGATGCTATAAGTTCGAGCTTATACTCTTGGCGTTCTACTTCAGATCTAATGACCTGGGCTATTTCAGGATCAACATTTTCGAGAGTGGACATTTGTACTACCTCCGCAAATTCGAGAAAAGAGTATCAAAGATTAAACATGTTCGCAAGCTGGGGGATAGAATCCCCGTTTCCATAATATTAATACTAACCGGCTGGGTCTAAGGTAAAGATTTCAGCTTTTCAAGTGGCTATAAAAGTAAAAGATTTCTCAAAAACTGCAAGAAGCCGTAGCGTTAAATATTTAAATTCACATCAAAAGAACCTATATTTACTTTCGCTACAAGCCCGTTTTTCCAACAAATATCCCTTGCGGCTTTCTGCATTTCTTTTGGTACTAATAGTGACAATTTTACTCCCAGCTCAGACATTTCTTTCCATTTAGTTGCTCTTTCATTATTTATTGTTTCCCTGGTTTCTACTTCTACTATCTGCACAGTCTGGCCATAGTTTACAACCACAATATCCGGGTAGCTCCCATTATATTCATAATTTTTATCTCCACCCGGGTTTATGTGCACTTCACTGTAGAGTTTAGAGTATTTTTCCTGTACTTTCCTAATTACCCAGTCGTGTAAAAACTGCTCATCCGTCGATCTTGCCATACCTCTCTCCCCACATCAGTTTTGTCTTGAGAATGCTAAAGAAATCTCTGAACGGAGATTTGATCAGCTTGACAGAAGTATCGGTTCTTTTTACTTCAATTAGGTCCCCAGTCTTTAGCCTTACCCCTATTTGTCCGTCGAGAGTTAGGTAAGTGTCCGGCTCTTGAGTAGTTACTTTGATCTCCACCTTCATTTTGCTTGATACAACAAGTGGTCTGTTTGTAAGAGTATGGGGGCAGATAGGGGTAATAATTGTTACAGGTATTCCTGGATGTACGATCGGTCCGCCTGCAGATAGAGAATAGGCGGTTGAGCCGGTAGGAGTTGCAAGAATGATGCCGTCCGCTTTGTAGGTGGTAACGTGTGAGTCTTCTATATATATTGCAAGATCAATTATTCTTGCGAGAGCACCCTTATTAATAACCACATCATTTAATACCTCATACGTTCCTATATTCTTTTTCCCTCGACGGATCGAAGTGATTAACATCTGCCTGTCTTCAACTTCGTAATCGCCGTCGATAATCCTCTCCATCATAGGATAGAGTTCGTCAATCGTAACCTCTGTTAGAAAACCTAAACCGCCCAGGTTAATTCCCAAAATAGGGGTGCCGTATTTACATGCCTCTCTCGCCACTCCCAAAAAAGTACCGTCTCCTCCGAACACCAGAATTACGTCGACAAGCTTGGGGATCTCTCTCCGGTCTATAGAATTTGGGTGACGAATTTTCTTGCCCAGCTCTTTTTCAACATATACGTCCACGCCCCTTTTTTTAAGCCAGTTGGAAAGTTTTTTTGTGATTTCAAAGGGTTCTTCTATGTTGTTTTTGGCTATGATTCCGATTATCAAGATTCATGTCCTCCGAACTGGTAGATCAAGCTATATTCAGATTGAAAAGTCTCCAGTATGTAGTGTGGTAAATATACCACCATGCTTAAAGAATCAAAGAACTGAGACTATATATAGCGTTATATTAGCTTGTTTTCTGATCTGATGAATAGAGCAAATAACTTTTGATAAACTCACTTAAGTCTCCGTCGAGTACAGAGTCTACATTTCCGGTTTCAAAATCGGTTCTGTGGTCTTTTATCATCCTGTATGGATGTAGCACGTAGGAGCGAATTTGACTACCCCAACCGATTTCTTTTTTAGTTGAATTAAGCTCGGCAAGTTTTTCCCTCTGCTTTTCTCTTTCAAGCTCATATAGCCTTGCACGGAGGATTTTCATTGCCGTTTCCTTATTTTGACGTTGTGAGCGCTCATTTTGGCAGCTAACTACAATGCCTGATGGAGCGTGAGTGATTCTTATCGCGGAATCTGTTTTATTTACGTGCTGTCCGCCGGCTCCGCTTGCTCGGTAAGTGTCTATCCTTAAATCTTTCTCGTCGATGTTCACCTCTATGCTATCGTCAATCTGAGGTGAAACGAAGACTGATGCAAAGGAGGTATGCCTTCTTTTGTTAGAGTCAAAAGGAGAAATTCTAACTAAACGGTGCACTCCGCTCTCGGCTTTTAAATATCCAAATGAGTAATCACCGTTTACGAGGAACGTTGTACTTTTAAGACCCGCTTCGTCTCCTTCCTGATACTCTACTATTTCTGATTTGAAACCGTTTCTTTCAGCGTATCTTAGATACATTCTTAAAAGTATCTCGGCCCAGTCCTGGGCTTCAGTCCCGCCGGCTCCAGCGTTGATGGAGACAATTGCGTTACTCGCGTCATCAGGCTCCCCAAGAATCCGTTTAAATTCGAGATTTTCTACTTTTATCTCGATCTCGGATAATTGTCCCTTTACTTCTATTGAAGACTCCTCATCACCTTCTTCTAGGGACAGCTCTTCTAATACTTCTAGATCTTCAAGATCAGACGATAAGGTTTTCCATTCATCAATAGTGTTTTTAATCTGCCCCTGTTCTTTAAGTGTTTCTTGAGCTTTATCGGCGTTGTCCCAAAACTCGGGTTTGCCTGTTATTTCTTCTAACTCTTTTAATCGGGATTCCTTTTTAGGCAGGTCAAAGAAAGTCTCCGATTATTGCAAGTCTCTTCTTAAGGTCTTGGATCAGTTCTTTGCTGTTACCTATCATGAATTAGTTACCTCCGGCTAATAAACAAGTAATATAAATTTTTGCGTGGTAAAAGCAAACCGGGTTGAATTATACGGAGTTTTGGGTAGATTCATATAAATTTTCTATACAAATTTTCACTGCTAAAAAAGGATACAGTTTAATACAAATAGCTTAAATTTAATCATTTTTGCTGCATAACTATTTGCATTTATAAATATTTGTTAGTTTGTGGTAAGTATGTCAAATTAAATACATTTTAATTGCTATAAGGAGAATCTAAAGTGAAAAAGTATGTTTTTACACCAGGACCGGTACCTGTCCCTAGCGAAGTATTAATTGAGATGGCAAAGCCCATTATCCATCACAGGACAGCTGAGTTTGAGGAAATTTTTGCAGAAGTAAGAGAAGGACTAAAATATATATATGATACTAAACAAGAGGTTTTTATTCTAGCCGCTTCGGGAACTGGGGCCATGGAAGCATCTGTTGCGAATACTCTTTCAACAGGTGACAAAGTTTTAGTTGTAAACAGCGGCAAGTTTGGCGAGAGATGGGGAAAGATATGCCGCGCTTACGGTGTCGAAGTCCAAGAAATTATGGTTGAATGGGGGAAAGAGGTTGATCCAGCCGATATTGAAAAAGCTCTTAACGACGATCCTTCTATAAAAGCAGTTCTCACTCAAGCCAGTGAAACTTCAACAGGTGTTAAGCACCCCATTAAAGAGATCGCTGAAATTACAAATAAAAGAGATGGCGTTATTCAAATTGTGGATGGTATAACTGGAGTTGGAGTGTTTGAAATTGAGTTTGATAACTGGGGCATAGATGTTCTGGTGGGCGGTTCACAAAAAGCTTTTATGCTTCCTCCCGGATTGTCATTTGCGGCTATGAGCGAGAAGGCCTGGAAGTTTTATGAAAGTTCTAATCTACCTAAGTTCTATTTTGACTTTAAGCCGGCTCTCAAGAATGCGGAAAAGAACACCACAACCTTCACACCTGCAGTAACTCTTATAGTTGGACTTGCAGCTGTTCTAAAAAGATTTACAGCAGAGGGCAGGGAAAATATGCACAAACGCCATGCCAGGCTTGCGCTTGCAACAAGGGAGGCGATGAAAGCCATAGGTCTTGAGCTTTTTGTACAGGATACCCCTAGCTCTGCGCTTACAACAGTTATAGCGCCCCCGGAAATAGGAGCCGCCAAAGTTATCGCAGGGCTTCGTGATGAATTTGGAATAACAGTTGCCGGAGGTCAAGATCAGGCCAAAGGAAAAATATTCAGAATCTCTCATATTGGAGATATTGGTAAAACCGACACTTTATCGATCATAGCTGCTATTGAAAGTGTGCTAAATCAGCTAGGTTATAAGTTTGATTTCGGGGCTGCGACTAAAAAGGCTTCTGAAATACTCACTGCAGATTAATTAAGTGTAGTCTTTTAGCATGAAAAAATAACTTAGAAGACCGGGCTCTATTTGAGGAAGATAAAGTTTATCCACCTTTCCGATATTCATATCGGACTTCAAACGCACGGAAAGATAAACCCTGCTACGGGTAAAAATACAAGGTTAGAGGACATCGTCAAATCTTTGGACTTTGTGTTCGATTATGCCCTAAAAGAGTCGGTAGATCTGGTTCTTATTGCAGGTGATATTTTTCACAGAGAAAACCCTCATCCGACAGAAGAGATAGAGTTCGCTAGAAGAGTCGTGAATTTGGTTGAGGAATCTAGGACCAAAGTAGTAATGGTGCTCGGCAACCACGATTACCCATCAGCCAGAGGAAAGGCTTCAGCGGTTGAAATTTTCCCTGCACTCGACATAGAGAGTGTGACCATAGTCAGAAAACCCGGACTTCACATTTTAGATACTGAAAACGGGCAAGTTCAAATTGCGTGCCTTCCCTGGGCAGGCAGAAGCGGCCTCGTTTCAAAAGATGAATATAAATCCTTAAGTACTCAAGAAATACAGATAGAAATTGAAAAGAGATTAATTGCCATTATTCGTGATTTGTCCAGTAAAACAGATAACTCAAACCCTGCAATTTTCTTGGGGCACCTTTCTGTCAGGAATGCTAAGTTATCGGGTACGGAGATAGATACTATTACAATCTCCGATCCTATTGTTCCGGTTAGCGAGCTAAATAATGGAGCTTTTAACTATGTAGCTCTCGGACATATACATAGATTCCAAAACTTAAATAAAGATGATTTCCCTCCGATAGTATATTCCGGAAGTATTGAGAGAATTGATTTCACGGAGGAGAAAGAGAAGAAGGGGTTTGTCATTGGTGAGATTGTAGAGTCTGAAGAAGGATGGAAGTGTGGATATGAATTTATAGAGACTCCGGCAAGAAAATTCCTAACAATAGAGATAGATGGAAGCGATCTAGATTCAGACCTCAACTTAGAAAAACGTTTTAAAAAAGAGGATATTGCTAATGCCGTAGTCAGAGTCAGATTCAAAGTCTTAAATCCAGGTGAGAAAATCGATGAGAAGAGGATTAAATCACTTTTTGAAAGCGCTCAGACTCTAAAAATAGAAAAAATCTTTGAGAAGCCTGAGAAGATAATGAGGCACCCTGGGCTTTCTAAAACTATGGGATTGATGGAAGCGCTTGATAAGTATATTGAGACAAAGCCTGAGTTAAAAGATATTGCTGATGAAATGAGATCATATGCTGAGAAGCTTATAAGGGATAATGACGATCAGAGAGATTAATTTTCTGATATGCCGTTGTCGTAGCAGGGTCCGCTCGCATCTTCGCATTCTTGGGTCTCCAATTGAAGAGTAATATGGCTTATCTTAAATTTGTTTGATAATTCCTGCTTAATTTCACTGATTATGTCTTCACTATCGTCTATATTTTCAACTACCAGATGAGCGCTAAGTGCCTCAAATCCCTGAGTTAATGTCCAGGCATGGAGGTCATGTACGCTAATAACCCTCTTGTGAGAGCAGAGGCAGTCTTGTACAGCACTAAGATCAATCCCTTTAGGAGTTCCTTCAAGAAGTATATGAGTGGACTCCCTGAATAGTACCCAGGCACCCCTGATAATAAGAACCGATACTAAGATACTTATCAAAGAATCGGCATAATACCACTTGGTAGTTATCATAATTATTCCCGCGATTATAGCCCCAACCGATCCGAGCGCGTCACTTAAGACATGATAAAGCGCACCCTTAATATTCAAGCTTCCGCTTTGAAACTTAAATAAAATATACGCTGCCGTGAGGTTCACGCATAGCCCTATTACTGCAACAATAGTCATTTCGAGACTCTTTACTTCGTGCGGTGTTAGTAATCTTTTATACGCTTCGAATAAGATTGCTCCAGAGATTGCAAAAAGTAAGAGGCTGTTGAAAAAGGCTGCAAGGATCTCGGCTCTATAAAACCCAAAGGTTTTTGTCGATGTTGGAGGTTTTTGGGAGAACCAGATGGCAAAAAATGCGAGTGATAGAGCGAAAACATCCGTCAGCATATGTCCCGCATCTGAGAGTAGAGCAAGGCTGCCGGTGTAGAACCCAGCTACAGCCTCTACGATCATAAAGCAAAAAGTAAGCCCTAGTACTATGCCCAGAGCTCTTTTTTCTTTTATATTTTTATTATCGTGGCTATGGCTGTGATGTTCCATCTGAGATAAAAATACACATGCTCAAGGCCCTAGTCAAAGTAGACTGGTCTTGATTACTCTTGAGCGGATATATATTAAAGAGGCTTGCCGAAATGCCTTTTTACGAGGGGATCCCGGTCAATTTCTGATATCAGATACCCAATCTGGTATTGATCTCCAGGGTAATAATAAAGCCTGACTCCCTGTGGGGTAATTAAATAAATTCCTTCTTTTTTGGTCTCTTTAGGCAGCTCTACCTGATAGACAGGAAATCCGACCGATCCCGCCCCTAAATTGACAGATCTTCTCTCTTCCCTAAGCTTAGTAACGCTGTCCGCTAATTCCCAGACTTTTGGAAATACCTGCCCGTTAACATTCAGTTTCATTATAAACCTCAATTATTGATAAAATATTTATTAAGAGACCTGAATTCGGGAAATCATACCGATACAGACCATAATCTTGTCTAATTTAGGGTTTCTCTCATAGAGATAGTCTTCTTTTGGCTTTGCCCCACAAGTTCCGCATATCTTCGTACCCAGATCCTCATACCACTTGTCGCATTCTTCACAGTAGTCAGCTTTTCTCTCGTACCAAACCAAATGAGAATAGAGTAGTTCGTTGATCCCACTTTTCCCAAGTGACTCTGCCCACTCTTCTATATCACCTATAATACGACGTCTAAATTTTTCAGGAATCTCGCTTAAATCACCCGAATAAATTTCGTCTTCATCTACATATATCGTGCAAAAGAAACCTGATTTTTGTTCCATTTGTAATACCAAACTTGGGTGCTATATACGAGTGATTCTGGACAATAAAAGCTGATCTACAAGAACAAGATTCACCATGGCCTCAGCTATAGGTACTGCTCTCGGACAAAGACATGGATCGTGCCTGCCTTTTACTTTAAGCTCTTTAGGATTTCCCGATTTATCCACAGTCTGCTGTACTTTGGGAATTGAAGAGGTGGGCTTAATCGCTATTCTCACAACCAGGTCCTCACCATTTGTAATGCCGCCTAATAGCCCTCCGGCATTATTGGTTTTAAACCCTAGTTCTCCTGAGTCCTTTTTGTACATCACATCATTAGCCTGAGATCCTTTCATTGTAGTTGCCTCAAATCCAAGCCCAACTTCAAACCCTCTTATTCCACCCAGGCTCATAAGCCCCTGTGCAAGCTCAGCGTCTACTTTATGAAATACAGGAGTTCCTAATCCCGCCTGTAGTCCCGTTGAGACAACTTCAACTACTCCGCCTATTGAGTCCCCTTCTTTTCGAACAGTCTCAATTAGCTCTATCATCTCTTGAGCTTTGTTAGAGTCCGGGCATCTGACTATGTTTCTTTCAATCTCATCAAAGTCTATATTCTGAGCTACTATATTCCCCACTTGTTTTACATATCCATAGGTTTTTATTCCATTTAAATTGAGGATTTTTTTAGCTATTGCTGCCGCTGCAACACGTCCTACTGTTTCCCTGTTTGAAGACCTGCCTCCTCCTCTGTGATCCCTAAACCCATATTTTTCGTCATATGTATAGTCAGCGTGTCCCGGGCGATATGTGTCCTTTATATCCTCATAGGATTTTGAGATGGCGTCCGTGTTTCTTACCATTAGGGAGATAGGTGTGCCCAAGGTCTTTCCTTCGAAAACGCCAGAAAGTATTTCAACCGTGTCAGGTTCTTTTCGCTGAGTAGTGATTTTGCTTTGTCCCGGGCGACGACGGTCAAGCTCAAACTGAATTTCTTCAGCCGAGATCTCAAGACCCGCAGGACAGCCGTCCACTACGACTCCGACGGCTGGGCCGTGGGACTCTCCCCAGGTTGTTATCCGGAAAATTGTACCAAATGAATTGCCGGGCATAGGAAGATTTTATATGAAATCAAAAACGTTGCAAATTTGCTTATGTATTTAAATATCCGTTTTCCTTAAACCATTTAACAGTTCTACGAACACTTTGTGCAATATCTGAAGGGGCATAACCCAATTCCTTAATAGCCTTTGAGCTGTCAAAGTGCCATCTTAATTTCGATAATTTAACCGAGTCCAGGTCCATGGTTGAATAATTAGGAAAACTCATGCCGAGAATCCTTTCTACAAAATATCCCGATATCAATGCAACAAAATAAGGGATTTTCATTTTGGGTTTGGATACTCCTGTAACTTCCTCTAAGAAATTGAAAAGTTCTAATAAAGTAAAATTTTTATTTCCTAATATGTATCTTTCCCCAATTTTCCCTTTTTCCGCCGCGAGAATATGCCCCTCCGCAACATCCTCCACATCCACCATGTTAAGAGAGCCGTCCATATATCCTGGAAACTTCTTTTTGTAAAACCAAAGAATAAATGCGGTGCTCGACAGGTAAATGTCCCCCGTTCCGATTACGGTAGCCGGATTTACTACTACAAGCGGCAGTCCCTTCTCGCATAACTTGAGAGCTTCTACCTCCGCCCTATGTTTAGTATCAAGATATTTGACCCCCAAATCGCTCAAATTATATTGGGTCTCCTCATTAGCAATACCACCTCGTGAGTCCACACCAATGGCAGCAACACTACTTGTGTAAACTACTTTCTTAATACCTGCGTTAAGAGCGGCATTTAATACGTTTGAAGTCCCTTTCACATTAATATTTTCCATTTTCTGATAATCCTTTTTTCTAAAAGAGGCTAATCCTGCCGTGTGGTATAATGTGTCACAGTCTTTAAGAGCTTCATTTATAGAATTTATATCAAGGACGTCCCCATAGACTCTTTGGGCGTCGATGCCATCGATGTTTGTGGTTTTGCTTGATTTTCTAAGAAAAATTTTTACATGTTCCCCCCTTTCAACTAATTTTCTGGCAATGTGAGAGCCTATAAATCCGGTTGCTCCTGTGACCAAAGTAGCCATAATAAATCCTCCTAATTAGCTTTGACGATCTCATATTACAATAGATAATAAAGAAAAACAATTTATTGCTACTAATGCGATACATCATCAGATTCTTGCTATAATTCAAAAATCTAGACTATGAAAAATTAAATTATTATTCCAGGCATTGAGATCAATTTTTATCAATGTATATTTCTTCTACTACTTTAAATCAGGGGATAGTATGGAATTAGAGGAACTTTTAAAAGACAGAGAATTTGATGAGGGTGCAAAAAGACTAAATGAGGCGCTACTCATAGCGCAGCGGGAATGGGAGAATGTGAGGTCTTCCCTTGAGCTCTCAGGCGACATTGGGGAGTTTGATAAGGAAGATTTTATGATAGGCGTCATAGCAGAGGACGTTATAATTCGTGAGCCCCTTTTAAGCCCTACCAAATCTGTTTCCGTATATGCTCCAACTTTTTATCCTATGTACTTTGTGAAAAATCTACTGACCATGGATCAGAAGCTTGCCAAGGAGGGATACTCCACTATAGAGGCGCTATACGTTTTTGTTGAGATTGCTGCTAAAGCAGCTGAAAGGTTAGGGCTGAAGGGTTCATTCTCTATGTCTTTCGGTGCTGGTTACGCTAGCGCAAGGGCAGGCTGGATAGCTGAGAAAGGGTATCCTGTAGAAAGAGAGTTATTTGTAAAAATGTTTTTCAAAAATAGAAAGAAAAGCTACGATTGGGACTTTTACTGCAGTTCGGTACAAGAAAACCTGAGCGGCATTTTTATTAAATTCCAATCCTGGCAAAATGATGAGGACCTCTACAAAAAAGAGGTTAAATCTAAAGCTATAGTTAAGCCTATGCTTGTCTAAGTGATATTATTGCGAAAAATGCCTTTTTAATAAGTCCCTAAAGAATCAAGCAAAATCTTCATACTCGGGAGCCAGATTTTCGAAGCTGGGGACTCCTTGTCTTTCCAGGAATGCAAGTTTTACAGTACCAGTAGGACCGTTTCTCTGCTTCCCTATTATTATTTCAGCAATTCCGTCTTTTTCTTCCGGGTCCTTTCTGTAAACATCGGCTCTATGGATAAATAGTACCAGATCGGCGTCCTGCTCAATGGCACCGCTCTCTCGCAAATCTGCTAGCTGGGGTCGGCGGTCGGAGCGTGTTTCGGTTTGTCTACTGAGCTGTGATACAGCTATTACGGGTATGGAGAGCTCTTTGGCAAGAGCTTTCAGAGAACCTGAAATTTCCGCTATTTCTCTTTCTCTCGATTCAACTCTCCTGCTCCCTCTCATAAGCTGAAGGTAGTCCACTATAATCATATCTAGTCCCTTGTCTCTCTTCTGTCTCCTTGTCTTTGCACGTATCTCCAAAACGCTTATCGCCGGGGTGTCATCGATATATATTTTTGCTTGTCCGAGCTCATCAGCTGCGTGTACGAGTTTTTCTAAATCTTCGTCTTTTATATAGCCGCTTCTGATATTTGAGTAGTTAACCTTGGATTTATTTGAGAGCATTCTCAGCATGAGCTGCTCTTTAGTCATTTCAAGGGAAAATATGCCAATTGATGTGCCGTGCTCCATTGCAGCATATGCTGCGATATTCAAAGTAAGCGAAGTTTTCCCAAGCCCTGGACGTCCTGCTATAATTACCAGGTCTGCGGGCTGGAGACCCGAAGTCAGGTAATCAAGTTTTTCAAATCCGGTCGGGATCCCTGTGATTAGCTCTTTTCTTGCGTGCAGCTGCTCAATGATTTCAAGCGCTTTTACTGCGAGCTCCCTTGAGTCGTAGAAACTGGGCTTAATTTTATTCTGCGCAATATCAAGGATCGTCTGCTCGGCCCTGTCTATAAACTCGTCCAAGTCAATATTCTCATCATTACCACGGTGAGCAATGTCGCTTGCGGCCATGACCAGTTTTCTTATAATGGACTTTTCTTTGACTAATTTTGCATAATAATTTACGTTCTCTGTTGTTGGTACCAGTTCGGTCAGATATGTGAGGTAGCTGCTTTCTCCCACTTCTTCAAGGAGGTTCCCGTTTGATTTTAGATGATCAAATAGAGTGAGTAGATCAATAGGTTTATTCTCCCTATCCAGATCTATCATAGAGTTAAAAATCTTACGGTGGGCTTCTTTATAGAAGTCCTCAGGAATTAGAATTTCAAGCACTTGGTTAATTACAGTACTTTCTATAAGTACTGCGCCGAGAACGGCCTGCTCGGCCTCTATATTCTGAGGAAGTGGTCTCGATAGCATCTCCATAACTTTTATATTAAATCACTTGTGTGGGGATTTTCAATATTTGAGGAATAAAAATTTGACTACTCAACAATTACAATGCCTATATCCATTACATTTGTGCCCGTAGGGCCCGTAATAATTAAATCTCCCAGCTTGTCGAAAAAATCATAGGAGTTGTTTTGAGCAAGGTGCTCTCTTGCGCTTACATTAATTGTTCTAGCTTTTAGCCGGCTTTGTCCATCACATATGGCTCCGGCTGCGTCTATAGGGCCGTCCACTCCATCGGTATCACAAAATAGTCCTACAATGTTATGATCAATGATTTCCATGCAAAATGAAAGGGCTGTTTCTGTGCTTCTACCGCCTTTTCCCCTGCTGTGCACTGTAACAGTTGTCTCCCCACCAAAAATAATACAGCTTGGTTTTTTTACAGGAATATCGGACCTCTCGATATCAAAAGCAACCCCGGCGATTACTTTGGCTACTTCCTTTGCCTCTCCACTGATTTGAGAAGACAGCATAAGTGTATTGTATCCAAATTCATTTGCCTTTTTCTGGGCTGCAATTAGGGACTTAATATTGCTGCCGACTATTAAAGTCTGGACCATCTCCGGATCAAATTCGCCTTCTTTTAATGTTTCAGGCAATTCTCCCTTTCTTCCATCCTCAAGATGTACGACTATTTGTGGGGGTAGCTTGTGTTCTAAACCGAGTGCTTTTATGACGCGCCAGGCATCTTCATACGTAGTTGAATCAGGCACTGTAGGTCCTGAAGCTATTGCGTCTATCTTATCACTTACTACGTTAGAGAGTATCAAAGTTATAACACGAGCGGGCAGAGCTTTCTTTAAAAGACCTCCGCCTTTAATTTGTGATATATGTTTTCTGACAGCGTTTAATCCGTTTTTATCCACGCCGCTTCTCAAAAGTGTTTCCGTAGCTTTTCTTATATCATCCAAACTAAGTCCTGGAGAGGGCATTGATAATAGAGCGCTTCCTCCGCCTGAGATTAAGAATATAACCAGGTCTTTTTTCCCAGCTGTTCCGAGTATGGACATAACTTCCTTTGTCGCACTTACGCTTCTTTCATCTGGCACCGGGTGTCCGGAGAGGTAAAACCCTAGCTTCTTAAAATGTTTTTCAGGCTGTAAATTTGATATAACCAAGCCTCCGGTAAGTCTATCTCCCAGTACTTTTTCGATCCCCTCTGCCATCGAAGAGGCAGCTTTTCCAAACGCTATTGTATATATGGACTCAAATTCTTTTAGATTATAGGTTTTAGAATCAACCCTAAGTACATCTTGTTTTAGGCTTAAATAGTCGAGCACACATTTTTTAGGATTTGCAGCTTCCACGGCCTCGTTATATAATTGAAGTGCATTCTCTCTTGTTTTCTCTATATCCATAGTCTGAATGTTAGATAGATTCTATTTTACAATCTTAGATAGAGGCGGATCAGTCTTTATTGAGTTCCTCTATCACTTTATCAACTGATTCTTTTGTGAGGTTCTCCTCAAGTGTATCATCGACAAGCATTACAGGGGCGGTTCCGCAAGAAGCGAGACATTCCGCTTCCATTAGTGTAATTTTTCCATCAGGTGTTGTTTCCCCGGTTTTAATGCCCAATTTATCACACATATAGTGCTCTACATGTTCGGCTCCCCTCAAAGCACACGATAGTGTCCTGCAGACCCAAACAACATGTTTTCCCACTGGTTCTGTAAAAAACATTGTATAGAATGTAGCCACATTTTGAACGCTCGATGGACTAATTTCTAGCATTTTCGCCGCTTCCTCCATCGATTCATTAGAAAGGTGCCCAAACTCGTTCTGGATCTCTCTGAGTAGCGGTATTAGAGATGATTGTTTCGTTTCTGATGTAGAAATAATAGTATTTAATCTTTCTATCAATGGTTCGGAAAAGAGCATCTATTATTCTCCAAATTTAGTTCGGATAAGCTTACATGGTTTGAATTTGAGCGCAAGATTAATGGTTTTCTGCGATTAAGTATTGATAGATATGTTTTTTGGCTATAAATTTATCCTCAAAGTTATATTGTTAGCTTAAGCTGTGCTAATAAATTTAGGATTGATATATAATCATAAAAAAAGATTTCGGCGCTTATCAAGAAAGGATTTTAAAATAATCATTACAGAGGGGAAATAATATGCTCGGAGTATTTAAAAATATATTTGATGGCTCTAATAAAGAACAAAATGATGGAGATAGGGAACTGAAATTAAGAGTGGCGACTTGTGTGCTATTATTAGAAGCTGCAACTGCTGATTCTAACTTTTCCTCTGAAGAGCAGGAAAAGATAATTCAAATACTAAAATCAAGATTTCAGATGGATGACACGTCAGTTAAAGAGCTGATTGATAAATCCACTATGGAAAAAAAGAATTCGACTGATTTATGGTATTTCACCAATCTTATAAATGAAAATCTGGATAATGAAGAAAAATACGATCTGATGGAATTAGTCTGGGAGGTCATATATTCTGACGGCACTCTTGATAAGTTTGAAAACTATATAGCACATAAACTTTTAAATATGCTTAACCTTGATCATTCAAGATTCATTGAACTTAAAATGAAAGTAAAAAATGAGGTTGAAACTGCTTAGCTACTTTTTGGTCTTTTCAATGTATCATATATAAAACTTAGCTTGATTTATTTTTGATCTTCTCTTTTACATAGATTTCTAGTTTGCTGATTGAACTATACTTTCTTATATTTATAATAGGGATAATATAATTATGAATTTCCGAGTGGGAGACAATAGTGAGTCAATATAATAACCCAAGACGAGTCGCTATTGTTTACGGTCTTAGAACACCTTTTATAAAATCAGGGACACTTTTTAAAGAACTTACATCTTTAGATCTGGGGAAAATCGCAACTACTGAACTTGTAAACCGGACAGAGATCAATCCTGGGGAAATAGATAAAGTAATTTTCGGGACTGTTCTCCCTTCTATTAAGACTTCAAATCTGGCAAGAGAAATATCACTAAGCTCAGGAATTCCCGCGTCGGTTCCTGCTTTCACAGTGACAAGTGCCTGCGTTTCCGCAACGCAGGCTTTTACTAATGCAGTGGAAAGCATATTGTCAGGTGATTCGGATGTTGTGGTAGCGGGCGGTGTTGAGTCGATCTCTGATTTCCCTGTTCTTTTTTCAAAAAGGTTCAGGAATATGCTTTTTGATTCATTAAAAGGCAAGAATCTATTCCAAAAAGCTAAACCATTTTTGAAAATGGGTGTAAGTGATCTTGCTCCGGAGGTCCCGGCAATAGCAGAGCGTTTCACAGGTTTAACAATGGGGGAATCCGCCGAAAAAATGGCACGTCAAAACCAAATCCCCCGAAAAGAACAGGATGAATTTGCGCTCCGTAGTCATTTATTGGCATCTAAGGCACAAAAAGAGGAAATATTTAGAAAAGAGATGGTGAGTACTTTTGTGCCCCCAGATTTTGAAGAACCTATTTTTATGGATAATGGAATTAAAAGTGATTTAAGTATAGAAACACTCTCACAACTGCGGCCTGCATTTGATAAACAATACGGAACAGTTACGGCAGGCAATTCAGCTCCATTGTCAGACGGCGCTTGCGCTATTCTCCTTATGTCTGCGGAAAAAGCCAAAGCTCTTGGTTATAAGCCACTGGGATATGTCCGTTCCTATGCATACTCAGCGCTTGATCCTTCAGATCAGCTGCTTATGGGCCCTGCCTATTCAACTCCCGTTGCATTAGAGAGGGCCGGGCTTTCACTTAAGGATATGGATTTAATAGAAATACACGAGGCCTTTTCGGCCCAGGTTCTTTCAAATATAAGGGCTTTTGCCTCAAAAAAGTTTGCCGAGGACAAACTTTCCAGAACCAAACCAATTGGGGAAATCGATATGGACAAAGTAAATGTTACGGGAGGCTCAATTGCAATTGGTCATCCTTTCGGAGCTACTGGTGGAAGAATAATAATGACGCTTATATATGGACTCCAGAGGAGACAAGGAAATTTCGGGTTGGCTACAGTTTGCGCTGCAGGAGGCCTTGGGACCTCAATAATTTTAGAAAGAGAGTAAATCTTAAACAGATAGAGAAAAATGAACAGCATATCATTTGAATTGGACAAGAACGGTATCGCAGTGCTTAGATTTAATAATCCTGAGAGCTCTGTAAACAAGCTGTCGCAAAATGACGTTAGCTGGCTTCTGGAATTTCTTGACAATATCGATAGACAGCTCGATATGATAGAAAACGAAGATGAAATAAGGGCTGTGGTTCTCTACAGCGGTAAGGAAAGCAGTTTTATTAATGGCGGGGAGATAAGGGAATATTTAAATTTCACTCTTGCTGATGAGGCTAGGGTCTACAGCTTAAAGGCACAGGAAGTGACGGAAAAGATAGAGAGTTCAAGAGCTCCGTTTATTGCTGCCATCGGAGGTGCGTGTCTTGGTATGGGTCTTGAAATAGTACTTGCTTGCACTTACAGGATTGCCGCTGGTAACTCCCAAACTTATTTCGGAATGAACGAGGTTGAAACAGGTTTAATACCTTGTGCTGGGGGAACTCAGAGGCTTCCCAGGCTTATCGGTACAAGAGAGGCGCTTGACCTAATACTCTCAGGAGACACCTTCAATTTCGATTATGCAAAGAACCTTGGACTCATAGATGAGGTGGTTCCGGAGGAAATACTTCTTGAGATTTCAATGGAACGTGCTCTTCAGATATCGAATAAAGAATTTAAACCTAGGAGGCCTCACTTTAGAGGAATAAAATATACGATAGTTAATGAGAATCCGATTGCCCGAAAAAAACTTTTCAATGACGCCAGAAAACAGGTGAAAAAAGACCGTCAGCCTGCTATTACCTCCCCTATAATGGCTATAGAGGCTCTTGAGGTAGGAATGTCCAGTTTTAATAGGGGGCTTCATGTTGAATCCGTTTACTTCGGAGAGCTTGTCGTAAGCACCACATCCAGAAGCTTAATTAGAACTCAGATGACTTTAGAAAAGGTTAAGGATGAAACCGGTTTTTCTAAAACGGGAATAAAAACAACAAGGGGAATAGAAAAAGTTGCAGTTGTAGGTACTTCACCTATGGGAATTAAGATAGCTTCTCTCGCAGCGGATAATGGAGTTAGAGTAAGGTTAAAGGGTGATGATGACGTAGAAGCGGGTTCAGGTCTTAAAGAGTGCTACAGTTTCTTCAGGGAAAAATACGAAAATCAGGAAATAAACGATTTAGAGTTTGAACATAAATTTGATTTAATAAGCGCCACATCTGATTACTCGGGATTTAAAAGATCTCAGATAATTTTTGAATGTGCGGAAGATGATCTAAAATTAAAGCTCGATATTTTAAAAGAGGTTGAGCCGCTAATACTTGAGGATTCAATATATCTCTCAAACTCTTTTGTCTATCCTATTGCCGGTATTGCATCTAATTCGATACGGCCTGATAGAGTTATAGGGATTCGTATTTTCGATCCTGCTGGCAGCTCAGAACTTATTGAAATATCCGTTACAGAAACTACATCTAAAGAAGCACTGGCAGAAATTATCGAGTTTTCAAAGCATGTTGGGAAAATCCCAATTGTGGTAAACGGCGGCACCGGCTCCTACACTACAAGGGTTCAGCTGGCTTATTTTAATGAGTGCTTGACCCTAGTTAGTGAAGGCGTTTCTATAGAGGATATTGAAGATGCAATGGTCAGCTTAGGATTTGAAGAAGGACCTTTTAAGGTTATGGATAAAATTGGGATTGATTTAGTGCAAAAAGCATCGAATATCATATACCAGGTGCACGGAGATAAAATAAAACCTCATCCTTCTCTCGGGTTATTGGTTAGTAATGAAAGGATAGGTGTAAAGAACGGGAAAGGATTTTACAGATACCACAAGGGTCAGGGGAAATTTGATAAATCAGTCTATAAATTTTTTCCTGTTCAGTCTGAGAAAGCCGAGAATATAAGTCACAAAGACATACAAGAACGGCTTTTGTTGGCTATGGTTAATGAGGCTCTACTTTGCCTTGAAGAGGGAGTTATCCAAAGTCCACAAGATGGAGATATCGCAGCTCTACTAGGCTTGGGTTTCCCCTCTGTGCTGGGCGGTCCTTTTAATTATGTAGATTCTATAGGGGCTGGAGAAATTTTAAAGAAACTCCATAACTTAAGTGTAAAGTTCGGTGCGCGTTATATATCCCCTGTGCTTCTTAAAAACACCTCGGTATCAGGGAATAAATTTTATGAAAACTGATTATTCTATTGCTTATTGAAAAAGAGACAATATTCTTATTTACCAAGCAGTTATAATCAAGTAAATTGAAGTTCCTAAATCATATGAGTACTAGAGAAAAGACTAAAAGTAAGTATTTTAAACCCACAATCCTAATTCTTTCCGTAATCGGGTTCCTATTATCAGTATATTTGACTTATCTTCATTACACAGATGGGCAGAGTGCATTCTGCTCACAAGGATCTGATTGTGATGTGGTCAGGCAGAGTAGTTACTCAAGCATATTAGGGATTCCCGTTGCTCTCTTAGGTGCTGTCGGATACGTACTTATTTTTTGGTTTATTTATGTATCTATGGCTAGGAGTACCAGATGGCTTCTACTCTATATAATATCATTGGCCGGTTTTGCGTTCTCTCTGTATCTTACTTATCTTGAGATTGTTGTTATAAAAGCAATATGTCCTTATTGTTTGGTATCAGCCTTCATAATGACGATTATTTTTATAATGCTCGTGTATAGAAAATCCGAGCTGTATCCGAAATTATCAACATTAAAAACGACAGTTCTTACAATATGCGTACTTGGGGTTGTGTTAATAGGCTCTAGCGCTTTTCAATCGGACTCTCTAGATTTTGAGTTAGATGGAACCAGTACAGCCAATAGTTTTCAGCTAGGACTGGCTAAGCACTTAAGAACGAAGGGGGCGGTGATGTACGGCTCTTATAAATGCCCGCATTGCATTGTTCAGAAGGCGTTGTTCGGTGATGCCTCAAAGTACGTTGTCTATGTCGAGTGCGACCCCGCTGGGAAAGATGCAAAGCCTACGGTCTGTTTTTCACGAGGTATAATGCATTATCCAACCTGGGAGATTGGCGGTAAATATTACGAGGGCGCAAAGACTTTACAGGAGCTGTCTCAACTCTCCGGTTATAAATAATCCCAGTAATTTGTCCCATAGCTTTTAACTAATTTAGATTGACTGAATCTATATTATTGAACTTGGAGCTGTACTAAAACTTGTTGATTCTAAGAAAGACCTTGGCCGTCTTCGCATTCAGCACATGGATACCTTACACCGCTTCAGTTGGAAGAAAAATATTATAAAAATCATCCTTTACATAAAAACGTTTCTTGACTATTTTGGATGGAGCAATGCATCTGCTTATTTCATTGTGTAGTGAATTTTTATATACTTTTGTGAAATTTGCCTAAATAAGTTACGATCAATTTATAAAAGCACTTGTATTCAATAAGGAAATGCAACGGAAGTATTAATATCGAAATACCTGATTTGGTGACTTAATACCAAAAGATTTCCTGGATATATTTGGGTCTATTTAGGTGATAAGGAGGAGGGCTACAATGATTAAATTGATTAGGTCAGCTAATTGTTTCACCCTGACTTTGTGGTTATTAATAGTCGGGTTCATTGCTATAGGGAGCATTGGTGGGTGTAACAATGACAGCAGGGGTAGCTCCGGCTGGATCTCGGGGGAGGCGGTCAATGACAGCGGAGAGTCGGGAGACGGCTCCTACGGGACCATATTATCTACGAGCGACGGCGGTAAGACCTGGGTCCGTCAAGGCAGCAAGGACACGCTGCCTGATTCCGCTGTCAGCTCGATCGTGGCCTTGGATGCGAATCATGTCTGGGCGGTTGCGGCGCACACTGTCTTGTCAACGAGCGACGGACAGAACTGGAGGCAACACTCAGTACCCACGACAGCGGAGCTTGTCACCGTTTACCCGCTCAGTAACGAGATACTGTGGGTCGTGGGATATGAGGGCACCGTGCTGAGGTCGACGGATGGCGCGACCTCTTGGGAAGTGTTCCAGGTGCCGGTGCAAGATGTTCAGCTCCAGGGTGTCTACAGCGTGGACGGCCAAACGGCCTGGGTTGGCGGAGGGATGATAACGGATACGGAAACGACCGGCATTGTCTGGAAAACTGACGACGGCGGGAAATCGTGGACTGAGCAGTATCGAGGTGGGCCTAAGCTCTTCGAAACGATTCGCGGTGTTGACGGCGAAACCCTTTGGGCTGGTGCGGGGGCAAACCGTATCATTGGTACCACCGATGGAGGCAATACTTGGCAGCTCCAGACCGAGCCGATGACGCAGTTCGCGGATGTGAACGGTTTGTCCGTTGTGGATAGGAATACTGTCTTTGGGGCTTGGGATTTTGGGATGTATTTGACGACAGATGGAAAAACCTGGACCCATAAGGAACCGTCTCCATTTGCAACCTTTTATCTCGGCGTGGACGCCATCGACGACCAGGAAGTCTGGCTAGTGGGGCCCATCCAGAGTGGCCCAGATCTCAGCGGCGTGGTTGCTCACACTCTCGACGCCGGGCAAACTTGGGAAGATCCTCCGGTGCTGCCTGTAAATCCAGAGTTCCTCTCGGTGTCGTTCGCGAAGTAGAAGTGGTACAGCAGAGACTGGTTTGCGGAATGTATTGAAAGGCAAGGGGAGAAGCAACTCAAACTGGAATGGGTGCTAATCAAACTGGGCTACTTAATTTCCCCTCTGATTTTCAGATAGCCTAAGAAGCTCTTCGAGAGCTTTTTAAGATATTGCGTATGAAGAGATTTATCCCGGCGATTTGGCCTTGATCTTTATAGCCTATTAAGATTTGTTAAGTATTTTACTATAATTGTTGTATAATTATGTTAATCGGAAGGTGAAACATATGGATCAAGATAACCGTTTAGGTAAAGATGTTGAAACCCTTAAGGATGATATCTCAAAATTAAGGGAAGATCTGACTGGTATTGCCCAGACTCTCATTGAAAAAGGAAAGACTGAGACCGAAGCTGCAAAGGATAAGTTAAGTGAGGGGCTTCGAGATGAATTCCAATCTGCTCGTGACATGAGTAAGGAGACAGTGGAATCAATAGAGGATCAAATTAGGGAAAAACCCTTGCTTAGTCTCTTAATAGCCTTTATTGTAGGTCTTTTCCTTGGCAAGCTCTTTGACCGCAGGTAGATCAGCGTGAGTAACCTAAAACGGATATTATCAACAGCCTTAAAACCGGGAAACGAATATATCCGAGCAATGATAACCCGGCTTGCTATATTCGTTGCTGTACTATTTGTATCTATTATTTTAATAATCATCGGCATAGGCTTTCTTGTCTGGTCCTCATATCTTTATCTAGGCACTGTCTTAAACCCCTATGTCGCTGCATTGTTAAGCGGTTTAATTGCTATTGTATTAGCTGGAGCGCTCTTTGTAATTGTAAGTGCTTTAACAAAAGGTTCAGGGGATAAAAAAAGCAAAAAAAACCAGGGCAAAGCGTCAAAATTTATTGATACATCCGAAGTAATTGAAGAATATCCCTTGGAGTCAGGGCTAATGGCTATGGCAGCCGGTTTTATAGCAGGTTCTTCTCCTGATTCCCGCAAGCTGCTGACTGAACTATTTATCTCTTTAAACCAAAAAACGTCAGATTAAGTCTCAAACCTGAAAAGCTTCTATTCACTATTCTCGAATGCATTCTTTTATAAACGATTGAAAAATCTTTTTGGAGACCTCACTTTCCTCTAATTCAGGATGCCATTGAATTCCCAGTGCAAACTGCGTATTTGTGGATTCTATCCCCTCTACTATTTTGTCTCCTGATTCAGCGCACTTTTTAAGCCCTTTTCCAATTTCTTGTATAGCCTGATGATGGTAGCTTTTTACGGAGAATTTATCTAAACCTATTATCTCATACAGCGTGCTGGGTTTATCAACAACTACATCGTGTAAGGCCCCTTTCTCATGAGGTAGTGCGTCAGGAATAAACGAATCAATGTCTTGAAATAATGACCCTCCGAAAAAGACGTTCATCAGTTGCATCCCGCCGCAAATTCCCAGCACAGGGAGTTCTCTCTGAAGGGCATTTTCAAGAACGGCAAATTCCATCTCGGTTCTTTCAATGCTCATAGGTCTTAATTTAGGATGAGGCGTCTCATTGTAGTATTTGGGGTCCATATCTCTAGAGCCGGGTAGAAGTAGGCCGTCGATTCTTGCCACAGTTTCCTTAATTAAATCGGCATTCCCGGGTATGGAAGGGATCAGTACTGGTATTCCTCCGGCATTGGCTACAGCGTGTGCGTACTTTTCCTCTATCTCAAAATTTCCTTCTTTGATATCGGTGGTTATGCCTATAATCGATTTATGACTTTTCATTGTATTTAGAATAAATTTCCCTTTTTAGCTTAAGATTAAGAAAAAAACATATACATACAAATTTCTACCCAGTAGTGTATCTTATTCATACATTATTACTGAAATATTACTGATAGATTAAATAAGGTTTCTCAAGTCATCGATTTTATAATGGAGCAAATTCAGCATGAATAGACATATTCAGATATTAGCAGTTTTCTCCTTTGCTTTATTGTTTTATGCTGGGTGTAGCTCGATTGAGAGTCTGGTCAACCCCTTTGTAGGAAAATGGGAATCAGGAGTTTTCAATTTAGAGTTTGAGAGTGATAAAACTTTTAAACTTATGATAGGAAAAGCAATATCGGTTAATCTGGAAGGTAAGTACGAATACGATGAAGATTCCCTAACCTTAGAAATAGAGGGGGACAGTAATTTAACTTTCACATACGAGTTTAAGGACGATGAAAAGAAATTGATATTAAAGCCAGAGTCTGAGTTTAATTATATCAATACTAAAATAGAGTTTACGAAAGAATAAAACAATATAGTTAGTCCCTGTATTTACTTTATCGCACATAGATGATTCAGCTTAAAGATATATCCCTCTCTTTTGGATCAAGAGACATATTTAAAAATCTTTCCTGGCACATAAAGGATGGGAAGAGGATCGGATTATTCGGTCCAAACGGTGTCGGCAAGACAACTTTGCTCAATATGATAGCCGGTCTGCATAAACCTGACAGCGGAGCAGTTTCCATGCCTCCTTCTCATGTAATAGGTTATCTTCCACAGGAAGTTGAGGAGACTTATTCTGACAACTCAATCTTAGAAGAAGCTCTAAGTGTTTTTAAAGAAATACAAGAGTTTGAACGTGAATCAGAATCTATTGCCGAGGAATTAAAAAACATCTCGGATCACAGCTCTACTCTATATAAAAGATCTCTTTTAAGGCTTGATGCAATTCATAATGAACTGCGAACAAGGGATTCACACACGATCAGGTATCAAACTGAAAAGCTTTTGCTAGGACTAGGTTTTGAGGTCAGCGATTTAAATAAGCCGTTAAACACTTTTTCAGGCGGTTGGAGAATGCGAGTAGCTCTTGCCAAACTCCTTTTGCAAAACCCAAACATACTTTTACTCGACGAGCCTACAAACCATCTGGATATAGAAAGCATAGACTGGCTTGAGGAATATTTAAAACAATTTCTAGGAACTGTAATTTTGGTATCCCACGACCAGTATTTCCTGGACCGTATGGCAACCACAATTGCCGAGTTAAATAGTGGGCTAATTATTGAATACGCCGGGAACTATTCATCTTATATTACAGAGCGTCAGTCCCGTATGTCTATTCAGAGGTCTGCATATAATAATCAGCAGCGAATGATAAAGGAGACCGAGAGGTTTATTGAGAGGTTTCGTTACAAAAATACCAAAGCGAAACAGGTGCAGAGCCGCGTAAAGATGCTTGAGAAATTAGAACGTTTACCCGCTCCTGAATCTGAGGGTGCTTCGATTAAATTTAAATTCCCCGAACCCAAGCAGTCAGGCAGGGTTGTGCTTGAGTTGTCAGAGTTCTCAAAGTCATATTGGAGCAAGGACGATGCCGAGCTTAAAGTGTTTGAGGATGCGAATCCTCTGACTATATCAAAAGGTGATAAGATAGCTCTTATTGGAAAAAATGGAGCCGGGAAAAGCACGCTTGCGAGAATTCTTTTAGGTACCGAACCCTTTGAGGGCACTAGGAAGTTGGGGCACAACGTAGAGCTTACATTCTTCGCTCAGCATCAAGCGGAGACTCTTAATACTTCCAACACAATTATTGAGGAGCTTAAGTCCGCGGGCTACAGTCAAAATGAAACTGATATTAGATCATTACTTGGAGCATTTCTCTTTACTGAAGGGGATGTTTTTAAACCTGTGAGCGTTTTGTCGGGAGGAGAGAAGAGTAGGGTCGCTCTTGCAAAAACACTTTTATCTCCTAAGAATTTTATGATACTTGATGAGCC